>Ga0209166_10000064_pt1 | contig 142515 bp, 120 predicted proteins | sample Coa_R1_3_FD_187151 | JGI IMG/M metagenome (GOLD analysis project Ga0209166, IMG submission 187151) | Surface soil microbial communities from Centralia Pennsylvania, which are recovering from an underground coalmine fire - Coalmine... | ecosystem: Environmental > Terrestrial > Soil >... | reverse complement strand
GGCCGTCGGTTTCCCATCCTCCCCCAGCGCCGCTTTCATATACATCGCGGAGACGGAGTGGTAGGTGTCGAATTGGATGTCGTCTTCCCGGCTCCAGACCACTTTCACTGGCTTCCCTGTTTTTTTGGAAAGCACAGCTGCTTCGACCGCAAAATCCGGAAACGATTTCCGGCCAAACGCCCCGCCCAGCAGCGTGACGTGCACCGTAACGTCTTCCTTTTTCGCTCCCACGGCCGCGGCAATCGCGTCTCTCGCGCCCACCGGGCTTTGCGTCGGCGCCCACGCCTCAACTTTTCCATCCCGGTATACGGCGAGCGCCGCAGGTGGCTCCATCGGCGCATGCGCCAGCAATGGCGCGTAATATTCCGCCTCGACGACCTTTCCTCCCTTTGCAAAGGCTCCGTCCACGTCCCCGATTTCGCGGACTACTTTTCCTGGTTTCCGGGCAGTCTCCTGTAGTTCCTTTTTATAGGGATCTGAATTGAAAACGCTATGCGAGCTGGTCTCCCATTCAATTTTCAATTTTTTCTTGCCTTGAAAGGCCGCCCAGCTGTTGTCAGCCAGCACTGCGACGCCGCCAAGGGCCTGAAAGAGAACGGGCGGCTTGAACGTGTCGATGGTTGCAGTTTGTTTTACGCCTCTGACCGCAAGCGCCCCGGAATCGTCCAGCGATTTCACCGTGCTGCCCAGCACCGGTGGGTGTTGGACGCTGGCGTAGAGCATCCCCGGCATTCGCGTGTCCTGTCCGTATTTGGCTTTGCCCGTGCACAAATCTTTTAAGTCATAACTCGCCGCGGGCTTTCCGATGTAGCGCCACTGGCTGCGCGGCTTCAGCTTCAGTTCTTCCTTCTTCGGAACATCGAGCTTCGCCGCGGCCGCAGCCAGTTCGCCGTACCCCGCCTTCTTGCCCGATGCTTTATGGATGACATGGTGGAGCTCGGTCGAACACTCCTTTGCAGGCACACCCCACTGCTGCGCTGCCGCACGCACCAACATCAGCCTGGCTGTTGCTCCCGCTTCGCGCAGCGGCACGAAAAAGCTGACGACGGAGTGCGAGCCATCTGTATCCTGGTCTCCGTATTTCTCCGCGCCGATGGCCTGCACCACTTTTACACGCCCCCAGTCTGCGTCCAGCTCATCCGCGACGATGCGCGGCAAGGACGTCCGCACGCCGTTCCCCATCTCCGAGCGGTGCGCGATGACGTAGGTCGTCCCGTCGGTGTCGATCGCCAAATAAACGCCAGGATGGAGCGGCGACTTTTCCATCGATGGGAACGGATCCCCCGCTGCGCCACCAGCCCCGGCGGCGAGAAGCTCTTCCGGCAACACGGTCACACTGAGTACAAAAGCACCCGCTCCCAGCATCCCTTTCAGGAAATCGCGCCGGCTGTTTTCCCTATCTCGACTATTCCTTGAAATATTTTCGATGTGGACCATGCCGCCCCCCGCTTTACATTCGAACTCTCAATCACCAACTCATGCGCAATATCCTACCGCCGATCCCGACACCAGGAAGCCGTATCTTTTTGCAGCGCCGGATTTGCGCATGGGAAACCATCCACGCTTCGCGGCCTTCCTCCGCCAACACCTTAGGACTCTGGCCACGCACCGAGCGCTCGGCGCAGGTCCACGAGTTGGCCGAGATGATAGGCGTTATGATCGGCAAGAAGAAGCACTTCCCGCAAAATCGTCTGTCCCTGGCCATGCGGAATTTTGGCGAACAAATCGGTGCGCGAATCCTGCACCAGGCGCACCATCGCCTGGAGATCGCGTCCAAAACTCTGCACACTTTCCGCCCAGGCCTGCTCAGTGGGAGGCGCAGGTGTCTTGGGCCAATATCCGCCGGGAAAGTCCGGGGAAACGTGTTTCGGATTTTTGCTGAAGTCCACAATATCCCACTGGGCGATGCGCGTGTGCTCCAGCAACTGCCAACCGGTGTGAGGCAGCGCATTTGCGAAGGTTCCATACTTTCCAGCTGGAAAACCTTCGAGGGCGTCCATGAAGTGGACGTGCGCGCCGCCGCCTTTCAGTAGATAGACCAATTGCTCGCGCAAATCACGATCTGTATTTCGTGACGGCTTCCGGCCGCTTTTCTTGGCTGTTTTTTTTGTCGATTTCTTCATGGTTATTCTGGCTTTTCAGATATCAGGACCTGCTGTGGCATTCCCGCAACCTCGTGCAAGGTAGTTTTACGAAAGCCCGCGTTTGCAAACATTTTTTCATATTCGGAAAGAGTATAAGCATCCCCGGCGTCGGTACCCACGAGCATGTTGAGGCTGAATGCGGCTGCCGCCGGCGGCGATACCCTGTCCTCATTCGGCACAAATTCGAGCGTGACAGCCCTGCCACCCGATTTGAGAGCGGTATATACGCGGCGCATCAATTTTCCGCACGTCGGCTGATCGAAATGATGGAAGATATTCGTCAACAAAACAAAATCATATCCGCTGCCAAGGTCGGTTTCAAAGGCGCTTCCGGGCCGCGCCGTGTAGCGGTCGGAAACTCCGGCCGCCTTCGCATTCTCCGTAGCCACGGCGAGCACAGCCGGCCAATCGACAGCGACGATTTGCGCGTTCGGATTTTTCCTGGCAATGGTGATGCCGTAGTTGCCATGTCCGGCCGCGATGTCGAGAACCCTGCACGGCTTTGCTTCCGCAGCGCCGATGGACGCGGCGATGAAGTTGGCCGCCGGAATCGTCAACGGGGCCATGGATTTTGCGAATGCCACCCAAACTTCATCCTGCGGCTTGGAATTGTCTCCCTGGACTCCGGCCGACCCGCCTTTCCGAACTGCCTGGGTCAAGGCTTCGACATTTTTCTTGTGCCAGGGGCTGGCGAGAAAACCGGTTACAGAAGCAAGACAGGCGGGCGACCGCGTGTCGAGAAATAGAGCGGACTCTTCGGTCAAAGCGTAACGTCCGTCCGTTTTTGTGAGGAGTCCCAAAATCGTCAGGAAATCGCAAAGGATGCGCAACCCTCGCTCGGAAGCCCCAGTCTTTGCGGCGAGAAGTGCGGGAGTATTTGCGCCCGCTCCAATCGCGCTGAAGACCCCCAACTCAATGCCTGTTTTCAAAGCTTCGGTGTGCTGGAACGCGTTCATCAGCGCAAAGATTCGTTCCGGTGTCGGCCTGTTTGTTGTGGATGGTGTCGCCATGTGGATTGCCTCCGTGGACTAATTTTTGCTGGTCCAAATATACACCTGCTGCAGCCCCTCAATTCCAATTCAATTCCATTGCTCCCGTCCGTGCCGGGCTGGCATACTTTCTCTCCCCGCGCGGCGTGCGGGAGGCAGAGAATGAAACGTGAATATCATCGTTGGCATTCGCCGCGGCTGGGTTTCGAGCTGGGTGTCATCGTCCACGGCCACTGGGGACAACCGATTCTCGGATTTCCGACCAGCGCGGGCGATGAAACGGAACTGGAAGGCCAAAGTATGATCGGCGCGCTGGCCGATTTCATCGACGGTGGGAAGATAAAGTTTTTCAGCATTAATTCCATCAACGGCCTCAGCTTTTATAATAAGGGCGCGCATCCCTTTCATCGGAGCTACGTCCAATCCGGGTTTGACAGCTACCTTCGCGAAGAAGTCGTTCCTTTCATCTGGGACAATTGCCAAACCCCGGGGATCGCCATTTCAACAATGGGCGCGTCCTTTGGCGCGTATCACGCCGCCAATTCGCTCTTCAAGCATCCGGATGTGATCAAGCGGTGCTTCGCCCTCTCCGGCGTGTACGACGTCCGGAATTTCATGGACGGAATGTACGACGACAATTTTTATTTCAATAATCCCGTCGATTATCTGTCGAACATGAGCGATCCGTGGTTTTACGAGCAGATTGGCACTTGCGATATTCACCTCGCGACCGGTACGGGACAGTGGGAAAACAGCGGACCAACTTACCGGTTGTCCGAGATTCTTTCGAGCAAGGGAATACGCCATTCGCTGGACAATTGGGGTCCGGAAGGCGGGCACGACTGGCCCTATTGGAAGCACCAAATGCGCGAGTATGTAGCCCGCCTGTTCTGAACCGACGTTCGAGCATCTTGCCCGGTGCTCACGTTTGCCCTGGTTGCTCTCGGCCTCGTCCGTTTTGGGACCTTCCCCGCGACGAATGCACCATTGTTCATCCTGTTTGGCAGAAAGAACAACTAGAGAGGGCGGGACCGAATTCAGCCGACCGGTTGGCTGCGACCACTGCTGGACCGCTCGGAAGTAGAGCCCGTTCGGGAAAAGTGAATGAAAAATGTTCTACAAATCGAATGAACAAAAACCTTGAGGCAGGTTTAAATATCTGATGACAAAAGGTTTAATGTGATTTTTTGCTGTCCACTTGCGAGACACGCGCCTTCACCATCTTCCGAATGAGCGCGGTCGGGAGTGGCTTGTCGGTGGGAAATTGAATAGTTCCCTTGGATGTGGAGTAGCGCTTGAGATCGCTCCTGAATTTTTCGATGACAGACGCCGTGGGGAACAAACTGCAGTGATCCGAAAACGCTGCGAACCACACCAGTACCCCTTTATATTTGAATGCCGGAATACCGTAGCTGATGGTCTCCGTAGCCTCCGGAGGCGCCGCGGAGCGAATCGCCGCGCGAATCTTGTTCAGCGTGGTACGGGCGGGCTCCGGAACACCAGCAAGGTATTCATCCATGGTTTTCGCGGCGGCCCGACTTCTAGGAGTGCCTTTGCTTCTTGAAGAGGAATTGCCTTTGGCTGTTTTCGCTCTCTTCATGCCGCGAATGCTACAAGAATTTCCATTTCAAATCCACGCTCCGCGACACCGTCCCCCTCTAGACCACAATTCGGAGGGCAAGTTCTTGCGATAACCGGGAGTTGACACTCGTGAGTTCGAGCCAGATGCTTTTATCCGCGAAACCGGCAGCGGTGGGAACGGATGTGTGATAAAAGTGCAAATTGCTATGGGGCAAGCGGTCGAGGAGGCGGCGAGTGAAATTTAGAGCGGTGGTGAGGAGTGGACGGATTGTGGCGGTGCTGGTGTGGACTGGGGCTGTTGCTACATTCTCTGCGTCTGGTGCGCAACCCGATCCGCAGCTGGCGGTGACGCACTTGCGTTGCGAATACAAAGTGGATCCGCTGGGGATCGATGTGAAGAAGCCGCGGCTCAGCTGGGAGTTGGAGAGCGCGGAGAAAGGTGTGATGCAGACGAGTTACGAAATCCGGGTTGCGGAATCCGAGGTTGGGCTTACTAAAGGAAAAGTGATCTGGGAGAGCGGAAAACAGGAGTCGGATGCCTCGATTCAAGTGGAGTACGGAGGACCGGCGCTCGAGAGCCGGAGGATTTATTACTGGCGGGTGCGCGTGGGAGACAACCACGGGCATCTATCGGAGTGGAGCCACATAGCGCGCTGGGAGATGGGGCTTCTCGACGCCGCGGACTGGAAGGCAAACTGGATTACGCCGAATCTTGTGGAGGATGCTACGAAATCGAATCCTTCGCCGATGTTGCGAAGAGAATTTGCGTTGAACTCCAAGAAAAAATTGGAGCGGGCCCGAATTTATGCGACAGCCATGGGACTGTATGAATTGTCGTTGAACGGCATGCGCGTGGGAGACCAATACTTTACACCGGGGTGGACGGCGTACGATTTTCGTTATCAATACCAGACCTACGATGTGACGAGCGAGTTGAAGAAGGGAAAGAACTGTCTGGGGGCGATGTTGGGAGACGGTTGGTTCCGCGGAAGGCTCGCCTGGAATAACAAGCGAAACAGCTACGGAAAGAAAGTGGCGCTGCTCGCGCAGCTTGTGATTACTTACGCGGACGGGACGCAGGAAATTCTGGGAACCGACGACAAATGGAAAGCGGCGACGGGAGCCGTGCTGGAGTCCGACATTTATAACGGGGAGACGTACGACGCGCGGCTCGAAAAGACAGGTTGGGACGAGGCGGGTTACAAAGACGCGGAGTGGAAAGGCGTAACGGTAGTGGATGCTCCAAAAGCGAAGCTTGTCGCATCGGCGGGGCCGCCGGTGAAAGAGATCGAAGAGATCAAGCCGGTGAAAGTGTTCAAGACGCCCGCCGGGGATACGGTGCTGGATATGGGGCAGAACATGGTGGGCTGGATGAGATTTCACTTGTCGGCCCCGGCGGGAACGACGGTTACGCTGCGGCACGCCGAAGTGCTGGATCGCGATGCGAATTTCTATACCGAGAATCTTCGTTCCGCGAAAGAAGCCATTCGCTACACGAGCAAAGGAGCGGGAACGGAGACATTCGAACCGCACTTTACCTTCCAGGGATTCCGCTATGTTGCGGTGAGCGGATGGCCGGGAGAAGTTAAGCCGGAGGAATTTACGGGAGTGGTGGTGCACTCGGCGATGGCACGGACCGGGAATTTTGAGAGCTCCAGCGCGCTGCTCAACCAACTGGAGCACAACATTATCTGGGGACAGAAAGGGAATTTCGTGGATGTGCCGACGGATTGCCCGCAGCGCGACGAGAGGCTCGGGTGGACCGGCGATGCGGAGGTTTTCGCGCCCACGGCTTCGTTCAATTTCGACACTGCGGGTTTCTATACGAAGTGGTTGAGGGACGTGGCGCTGGATCAGGAAGACGATGGAGCCGTGCCCTTTGTGATTCCGAACGTTTTGTCGCACGAAACCCGGAAGGGCGAAGCCGCATCAGCGGGCTGGGCGGACGTGGCCGTAGTGGTGCCGTGGACCATGTATCAGGCTTTCGGTGATAAGCGGATTTTGGAGGAGCAGTACCCGAGCATGAAGGGGTGGGTGGAATACATGCGACGAGCCGCCGGGGACAGTCACCTCTGGAAGAGCGGATTCAGTTTCGGAGATTGGCTGGCGTTCGCGACTACGAACGCAGACTACCCCGGAGCGACTACGGACAAGGACCTAATCCAAACGGCGTATTTCGCGAGGTCAACGGAGTTGCTGGCAAGAACGGCGCAGGTTCTGGGGAAAAAAGAGGATGCGTCAGTGTACGCGGACCTTGAGGAGAAGATCAGGAGTGCGTTCCAGAAGGAGTATGTGACGCCAAACGGGAGGCTTTCTTCAAACACGCAAACCGCTTACGCGCTTGCGCTTGCGTTTGGGCTGCTGCCGGAATCGCAGCGAGCGGAGGCCGCAGCGCGGTTGGCGGCGGACGTGAAAAAATTCGGCCACTTGACCACGGGATTTTTGGGAACGCCGGTCCTCTGCCGCGCGCTGAGCGATTATGGTTATCTGGATGAGGCGTACCTGCTCCTGAACCGGACAGAATATCCTTCGTGGCTTTATCCGCTGACGAAGGGCGCGACAACAATCTGGGAGCGATGGGACGGAATCAAGCCAGACGGCAGCTTTCAAAGCGCGTCGATGAACTCATTCAATCATTACGCGTACGGAGCGATCGGAGAGTGGATGTACCAAGTGATCGCCGGACTGGAACTTGATGAACACGCACCGGGTTACAAACACGTTTTGATAGAGCCTCATCCCGGAGGTGGATTGACGCACGCAAGCGCTTCGGTCGACAGCACGTATGGGCGCGTGGCGTCGGCCTGGGAAATCGCGGGAGGAAAGTTGAAGGTGAAGATCGAAGTGCCGGCGAACACGACTGCGTCAGTGAGATTGCCGAATGCGAGGTTGGAGGAAGTGAACGAGGACGGGAAGGCGCTAACGGGGCGCAGCGAACTCTATCACCCGCGGCAGGCGGGGGATGCGACGGTGGTAGAAGTTGGTTCGGGGAAGTATGTATTCGAGAGCGCGTATCCCGATCACCATTAATTGGCACGAGCGTGCGGCGCGAGATAAGGCTGAACGAATTAGGAAGTAACCGCGTTCTCAGACCAGGCCGAGGTGGTCCAGTTGGTAGTGGCCCTTGGAAATTACCTGATCCTCGTCGATCCAGACATCGCAATTGCGGGTAAGGACATCCACGTGAGTTTTAGACTTCCAGTCGGCATGGGTCTGGCTGCCGTAAGGATCGCCGAAGGCGATGTGGACGCCGGGAAATTTTTCGTCCTGCAGAAGGATGCCAATCATTGAAGAAAGGCCGAGGTTGGTGCCGAAGGCCAACTCGCCGACGCGGTCGCTGTTTTCGTCGGTGTGGCAATAATCCCAGAATTCCTGTTCGAGGTCCTTGCGTGCGCAATTGACGCCGGCAAGACGGGCGCCTTCAATTTTCAAGACCAGGGGCGTGGTTTGGAGATCCCCGTACTTGCCATTGAAATGGTCGCCGGCGGTGGCATCACAGACAAAAGTGCCGTCAACAGTGGCGGGCGTTGTGAAGACTTCGCCCGCGGGCAAGTTGGACCAGTAACGCGGGCTAATGAGGCCGCTGGTTTTTACCCAATCGAGGCCGCGGTCAAAATGAGCCGCGAACGAGGTGCCCGCTTCGGTCTTGACGGTAAGAGTTTCCGCGCGGAGCATGCGCTCGCGAAGTTTGTCGCTCAGGCGATCCACCTTGCGGTAATCCGTGCGCATGCCCTGCTGCATGATCTCCGGAGTTACACCCACCATATGGGCATAGCGAATCTGGCGGCGCTCGACGACGCGCACGATAGCCATGCGCGCCCCGAGTTCACCGGGCTGCGGCGTCATGCACATGACCCCTGCGTCCGCCGTTTCGAGGGCTTGCAGGATATCTGCCGGAGCTTCGATCATCGGGCGAGGACCAAAATCTTCGAGAAGCAAACCGGAATAGCGCGCGTGACGATCTTCGACAGCGGCAGCGATGCTGGCGGCGACGGAGCGGCTTGCTTCGTCGGCGATAAGAACGACATGCTCGTCCGGACGGACGCTCAGGCAGGTTTCCACAGCGTTCTTTGCGCCGGGCATTAACTCTGGCGCTGGAAGACCAAAGTACATCTCTCAATCTTACAAGAATGGGATGAAAATTGAAGAGGCTCAATCGTCTATTGCCGCTCTCAAGGAAACAGGCCGGCCACGGACAAACGGCGTGAGAGCAGAGATCAAGCGGCTCGTGGGCTGACGCGGAAGGCGGGAACCTGGCCGCCGCCGCTGGTGACATTGGCGAGGCCGGTGGCGCTCAGACGAGTCAGAAAGCCGCTGACTCTTCCGCGGAAAAGATAGGGCGCGAAATCGACTAGCATGTCGCGGTAATCGACCTTGCCGACATCCGCGATGTAGGGAAATATTTCGCGGCGGATGGGAATGCGTTCCTGGACGATCCAGGCGCCATTTTTTGCGGAAAGGGCGCGGCCGATGGCGGCATCCCAGGCGGCTTCGTCGGTTTCCCAGCCGAGAGTTACGCCCGAGCCTCCGTACTCGTCGCTGGGCTTAAGCACAAGATTTTCGCGCTCCTTGCCGATGAACGCGAGAAGTTCGACTTGCTGGCCATAGTGGGCAGTCTTTACGTCAGCCACGACGCGCGTCCATGGGATATGCGTGCGAATCAAATCCCGTTCGTCATGAGAAAAAAGGGCGCCATTTTGCTCGTCAGTGAGGACGGCGAAAAAGGTTTTGACGTGGGGGATTTTGCAGCGGAACGTGTTTGCGACGCAAACGACGTTGGCGGTGTAGGCTTTGACGAGTGCGCCGCATTCAGCAGGTTTTGCGACGATGTCGTTAATCAAAACGCGGCGGTAGACGAGATCGATTTTTCTGTCGTGTGCGACCAGTTTCTGGCCGTCGAATTCCAGCTCGCGGGGATCGGCGATGACCGTTGGGACTCCCATTTTCTCGAAGCGGGCCTGGAGAATCTCGAATTCGCTCCAGGTGGGCACATCTTCCCAATCCACAATGGCTATCTGTGGCGGACTGGCCGAGCCTCCCCAGTCCTTGTAACTCATCACCAACGCATCGAGGAGCTTTGCGCTGAGCGGATAACTGTGAACTGAATACTGCTGGGCAAACTTCCCCATCATCGGCAGCGCGCGAAAAATCTCCGCAAGCGTTTCGGCGTATCCGGCTCCTGCCGGTGATTCTCCGTTATATTCCGCGAACTTCAAGGAGTCCGGCAAGAGGAAGGCATCGAGGCGGGAAGCCGTGCTGGCACGGCGGTAGGCAGCGGGGAGTCGAGCCAGTCTCTCCTCCTCCGGCCTCAAATGGAGTTGGTCAAAAAGATGTTTGTCTCCCAGCGCAGCCGTCACAATTCGTTCGCCGAGATCGGCGATGGTCTCCGCTACATTGCGCACACGCTCTTCTTCTTCAGGAGAGAGGAAAAAAGGGCGCAAGAATGGGCAGTGGACACGGTCGCCAAAAGTGAGCTTCGCACGGCGCATCGTTTCAAGCAGGTTTTCGGGAAGCGCCGGGACACGAAGCAGCGTCGCCTTCAGAATGTCGTTCCATGCCTCGACTGGATTGTTCGGCGCTACCGATGGTGTCGCGGCGCTTGTCATTTTGTCGCTGGTCCTGTTGATGCTGAGGAAAGCCCAAGTGCGGTGGTGTGGGCAGCGCCGACAGCTCTCGGCGCTCCAATAAATCCAGCCGCCGCGCCGATGCCCAGCATTTCTTCCCACCGGGGCCAGGGATTCGAAGCGTACCCATTCAACGCACGGTCGATGACCAGCCGGGCCATCTTGTCAACGACATGCTCGAAATAGAACTCCGTGATGCGATCGCGTTCCATATCCGGCGCCGGATTGAGGAAATCTATGGCGTAGGGAATGCCATCCTTGATAGCGAACTCGATGGTGTTCATTTCGTAGCCGAGAGCCTGGTTGATAGTCTGCGCGTCCTTCACGACGCGCGCGCCGAGTTCGGGAGATAAGTAGTTGTGATCGACGAGGTACTTGCGCTCCTTCGGGTCGTAGTGAACGGGAAGGATGTCGGATTTTCCAAAAGTGAAGCAGCGAACGTATTGTGTGAAATCAATGAATTCCTGCAGGGTCATGCAGTAAGGCGAGGTCTTGTCGTAAGCGGCGAGGAGTTCCTGCTTGTTGTGGACTTTGTAGACGTGTTTCCAGCCGCCGCCGGAAAAGGGTTTGAGAATAGCGGGGCGTCCAACGTAATCGAGAAGTCCTTCCCAGTCCACGGGGTATTCGAGGTTATGCAGGGATTCCGAAGTGATGTCCACGTCGGCGGGGTAACCCTTTTGAGGCAGCAGAACCGTTTTAGGAATGGCAATCCCGAGTTTGGAGGCAAGGGCATAATTGAAGAACTTGTCGTCGGCCGTCCACCAGAAGGGGTTGTTAATGACGTAGGTGCCCTGGAGGACGGCATGTTTGAGATAGCCGCGATAATATTCGACCTCGTGCGAAATGCGATCCACAATGACCCGATAACCGGAAGGGCCGCCCATGCGCGTACCGCCGAGTTTTACGAATTCCGCCGCGACCCCGTCTTTTTTTCCAAGCTCATTGACGCGCACGATAAAGGCCGGAGGAAAACTGTATTCGCGCCCGCAGAGAAGGCCAACTTTTTTCATGATGCCGCTCCTACTTTTGGAACAGAGCCCGTGGCTTTGCTGGAGCCGTTAATTGATCGCGTGCGCTGAGGAAGCCCGTGGCTCGGTGACGCCGCGGGTCTCAGAGACCAAATGTCTCACGACGGCCTTCAAGTCGCCGGTTTGCTGATAGACGCGCAACTGGCGTTCCGCGCTGGTGCCGTCCTTCAGAATCGTGTGGATGTATTCAACAGCGCTGCGGCTGCCGAGATCGTCCAAGACGTCGTCGACAAAATCGAGCAACTCGAGCGCGAGCTCGCGCATGGGGACTTCGGCCTGTTTTCCAAAGTCGATAAGCTTTCCTTCGATGCCGTATCGGGCTGCACGCCACTTGTTTTCTTCAATCAGAGCGCGGCGATAGAGGCGATAACTCTGGTTGCGCTCGTAAAGGCGATGGAGTTTGACGATGATCGCTTGGGTGAGAGCGGCGATGGAGACTGCTTCCTCCACCTTGGTGGTGACATCGAACATGCGGAACTCGAGCGTACCGAACATGGGGTGAGGGCGGACATCCCACCAGATTTTTTTGCCGTTGTCGATGCAGTTGAGTTTCATGAGCAAGCTCACGAAATCTTCGTAGGCGCTCCAGGAATCAAACTGTTCCGGTATGCCGGTGCGCGGAAAACGGCGGAAGACGGTGGTGCGGAAGGATTTCAATCCGGTATTGCGGCCCATCCAGAAGGGCGAACTGGTCGAGAACGCCAGCAAATGAGGCAAGAAATAACGGACCATGTTCATCATGTCGATGGTGGTCTGCTTGTCCGGCATAGCCACGTGAACATGCATGCCGAAAATGAGGAGGGATCGAGCAAGCTGCTGTAGCTCCTCAACAATGTTTTCATAACGTTCGCCGGGTGAGATGACTTGGTCAATCCAGTTCGAAAAGGGATGAGTGCCCGCGGCAGCAACCTGTAATCCAGCGCGTTCCGCGGCGGCGACAAGCTCACCGCGCGTGCGGTGCATTTCGATGCGCAGCTCCCCGACGTTTTCACAAATTTTGGTGCCGGTCTCGACGATGGATTGGTGCATCTCGTTTTTTACTTGATCGACGATATCGGGGGATGCGGCGGATATGAGTTGCATAACATGAGAGCGCAAGGCACACGTGGCAGGATCAATGATTTGGAACTCTTCTTCGACACCGATGGTGAAACGGTGAGCCATGAGGCGGCCCTCCGGATGGGCATAGTCTTACTGGGGACTTCGCGGTCGGTATCATACCGCGCAAAGAAGGAAAATACACTCTCCTCCGGACGGGACAAGAATCGGGGATAAAAGAAATCGGGACAGACACAAGTGGCTGTCCCGGCGGATGTTTTGCCCGAAGCGCCTCGCACTCCGGTTTGCAATCCCTAACTCGAAGCCGCAGCCGGATTAGGCCGCGCCGAGAGCGCGCCGTTGCTGGAAGCACTCGCGGCAAAAGACCGGGCGTCCCTGCGTGGGCCGGAAGGGAACTGTGGTTTCCTTCCCGCACTGCGAGCACGTGGTCTTTGTTTCCGAGCGCATCTGCGCGGAGCCGCTACCTCCTCCGCCTTCGGCTCGTTTGGCTTTGCAGCCCTTGCATCTTTTGGGCTCGTTCTTAAATCCCTTGTCGGCGAAAAACATTTGTTCGCCGGCTGTAAAAACAAACTCAGCGCCGCACTCCGCACACTTCAGGACCCGGTCGTGGTATTCCATGAGCCGCTCTCCCCTTGACCCAAGTCAGGAAGGGGGATGGGCACAGTTCGCACTGTGGGCCAAGTGATGTGGCGAAACCTGTAGTCCGGGGGTACCGGGCTGGGGTCCCTTGGGCCTGAGTATGCGAAGCTGCAACAGAAACCCAACGTCTCTGCCTAACCGGGGCCTAAATCACGGAAGTGCGGCGCTGAGCTGCAGCGAGGCGGAAACTAGTCCGCTTCTCGCCGCTGCTTTTTGCGCAGTCGCTTCCGCGAAAGCGCTTCCTTGGCCCGGCGCTTTTCACCGGGCTTCATGTAGAAGCTGTGCTTCTTGATTTCCTTGATGATATCTTCCTGTTGCACCTTGCGCTTGAAACGGCGCAGGGCATTTTCCAGAGACTCACTCTCCTGGATAATGACTTCAGCCACGTTTACATTCACCCCCAATCCGGTTCGGATTGGTAACATGCGGTGCCACTGCTTCGTTCGGACACCGCCCCAGGATATTATCGCACGCCACACGCTATGCGGTCACGCACAGCGCGCACGGCTTCCCACTTCGAGTCCCCATGGAGCGCCTTACGGATATGCGCTTCCATCGGTCACATTCTGTCTTGCGCACCATTGGCCGTTCTGGAGTCACCCTGATGAGGTAGCTGGCATCTTCTAATCAAATGAGGGTGCTGAAGTCAAGGAATCTTTACGAGGGACGGGGAGCGGCCGGGTTTAGTATCCTTGTAGTTACCGAGTTAATTCTTAAGTATCGAAGCCGCCTGAGGAGGCAGGGGCGGTGATTGCCGGGAGAGAGACGCGGGGCGTTTGTACTTCTTTTGACCTCTGCTGTTAGAATGGGCCGCTTTTCCGAAATGTATCCGGAGGGCAGCCATGTCTGCGATGAGCGAAGCCATCGGAGTACTCCTCGCTGGAGGACAGGGGGAGAGACTTTGGCCCCTGACTCGCGACCGCGCCAAACCTGCGGTTCCCTTCGGTGCCCTGTACCGCATCATCGACATCACCCTGTCCAACTGCATCAACTCCGATTTGCGGCGCGTGTTCGTCCTCACGCAATACAAAGCTCTCAGCCTTAACCGTCATATTCGGGCCGGATGGTCGCCGCTTGCGGGGCTGGGCGATTATATTGAACTGCTTACGCCGCAAATGCGTGTCTCGAGAGAGTGGTACCAGGGAACAGCGGACGCCGTCTACCAGAACATCTATTCCATCGGCAGCGAGCGCTCCAAATACGTCTTTATCCTTTCGGGCGACCACATCTACAAAATGGATTACGCCAAGATGCTCAAGCAGCACGTGGAATCGGGAGCCGACGTGACGGTCGCCACTATCCAGATTCCCGTGGCGCAGGCCGCGCGGCAATTTGGCGTGATTGAAGTGGATAAGGACTGGCGGATCAAGGGCTTCGAGGAAAAGCCCGTGGAGCCCAAGCAGTCTCCGCATCATCCGGGGAATTGCAACGCCTCGATGGGAATCTATATTTTCAATACGCAACTGATGATCCCCATACTGCTGGCCGATTCCGAGGATCCTAAATCGAGCCACGACTTCGGCAAAGACATTCTGCCGCGCATTATTTCGAAACATCGCGTCTTCGCCTATAACTTTGTGGACGAAAATCAGAAGGATGCGCTGTACTGGCGGGACGTGGGGACGCTCGACGCCTATTACGAAGCCAACATGGACCTGGTAAGCGTTTCGCCGGTGTTCAATTTATATGACAGCCACTGGCCGCTGCGGACGTGGCAGCACCAATATCCGCCGGCGAAATTCGTTTTTGCCGATCCGGAGCGCATGGGCGTCGCGCTCGACTCGATCGTCGCTGGCGGTTCGGTCATCTCCGGCGGCCGAGTGCAGCGGTGCGTCATCGGGAACAACGTCCGTGTCAACAGCTACTGCGAAGTGACGGATTCCATTATGTACAATCACGTGAATGTCGGGCGCCACTCGCGCATTCGCCGCGCGATTATCGACCGGCACGTCAGCCTACCCGAACGGACGGAAATCGGCTACGACATGGAGGCGGACCGGCGGCGGTTCCATGTGACAGATTCGGGAATCGTAGTTGTGGTGCGTCAGGAATCACTCATCGAGGAACCGGAAACCGCGTAATCCGGCAGACCGTGCCTGAGCACGGGACACCCAGAGCGGCAGGCCGGTCCACGCAGGGCGCGGTTGATGTTCTCGCCGTCTGATACAATCTCTAATTCAATTCAACCCAGGAGACCGCTCGGAAATGTCAACGAATATTACCCGCGTCAACGCGCGCCAGATCATCGACTCGCGCGGCAATCCCACAGTCGAAGCCGACGTGTACGTTGGAACAGGCGCAAAGGGCCGCGCCGCGGTGCCTTCCGGGGCATCGACTGGGGAACACGAGGCGCTCGAGCTGCGTGATGGTGACAAGTCGCGCTATCTCGGCAAAGGAGTCCTGAAAGCCGTAGCGAACGTGAATGAAGAAATTGCCAGAGCCGTTTTGGGGCTGGATGCTGGCGATCAGCGCGCGCTCGACAAGCGCATGATTGAGTTGGACGGAACGCCCACAAAGTCGCGTCTCGGGGCGAACGCTATCCTCGCGGTTTCCATGGCCGCGGCACGCGGCGTCGCTGCCGCGACGAATCTTACACTCTACAAATGCCTGGCGCATTATTCGTCCGATTCGGCCGCCAATCTCCTGCCCGTTCCCATGATGAACATCCTGAATGGGGGCGCTCATGCCGATAGCTCCGTGGACTTCCAGGAATTCATGGTCATGCCTGTCGGGGCGCGCAGCTTTTCGGAGGCGCTCCGTTGGGGCGTGGAAGTGTTTCACTCGCTGAAAGCCGCGTTGAAGAAGCACGGGTATTCGACAGCGGTAGGTGACGAAGGAGGCTTCGCACCGAGCTGCAAGTCCAACGAGGAGGCCATTCAAATCGTGCTGGAAGCGATCTCCGCGGCAGGATACAAGCCCGGCGAGCAAGTCAGCGTCGCGCTCGATCCCGCCGCCAGCGAGTTCTACGATAAAGCCACCGGAAAATATGTATTCAAGAGGTCGGATAAATCAGCGCACTCGCCGGAAGAGATGGTCGAGTACTGGGCAAACTGGATCGATAAATATCCCATCGTCTCCCTGGAAGACGGCATGGCAGAGGACGATTGGACCGGCTGGAAAGCACTGACGCAGTCGGTTGGCATGAAGGCGTCCAAGAAAAGAATTCAGTTAGTGGGCGACGACCTGTTCGTGACCAACACAGCGCGGCTCTCGCGAGGGATCAAGGAAGGCATCGCCAACGCGATTCTCATCAAGTTGAATCAGATCGGCACGGTCACGGAAACCATCGACGCCATCGAGATGGCGAGAAAAGCCGGGTACCACTCGATTATTTCGCATCGCTCCGGGGAAACCGAAGACACTTTTATCGCCGATCTGGCTGTTGCCACCGGAGCGGGCCAGATCAAGACGGGCTCTGCTTCGCGTACGGATCGCATCGCCAAGTACAACCAGCTTCTCCGGATCGAGGAAGAGCTTGGGTCAGCGGCGCGTTTCAATGGAAAAGCTGCCCTCGGTTAAGCGAGCGGCTGCACGTGCCAGGGCGCGGCAGCGAACTACCCGTTTCGCGTTCGGGAGGTTTGCCTCATGAAATGCTCACGGCCCATTCTGGGTATGATTCTTTTTCTGGTGGCGCACGTTTCGATCTCGTCCCCGCAGACCGAAAAAACTGCGAACGCAGCTTCAACGCCACCCAAGCTGCTCTTACTGGTTCACCAGCAATTTAAATTTGGCAGCGAAGGTACGCGGCAAAAGCTCGAAGCAGCCATGGTGAGAGCCTGTGAGCGCCTGGAAGTCCCAAATTCATGGATCGATCTCCAATCGATTACAGGTCCACCGGAAGCCCTTTCTTTCGATCCCTTCGATTCCTTTGACCATATGGGAACGGCCTACGCTGGCTGGGAGCAAATATTTGCTTCCCATCCAAAACTAGCTGAATTGCAAGACCAAATCAGGGTGCTGGAGACGAAGGAACGGAGCGTCATCGCCGCGCGGCGCGATGATCTCGGCTATCGCGTGAGCCAAATCGACCTATCGAAAGCGCGCTTCATGCGCGTTCTCGAAGTGCGCGTCCGACCGGGCCATGAAAGCGATTTCGTCGAGTCCTTCAAACTTCTCGGTGCGGCGTATGAAAAAATGGGCGCTGACATGCCGTGGGTGGTCTATCAGGTGAATACGGGAATGCCGTCTCCAACTTTCCTCGCTTTCGTTCCGATGCACACGCTTTCTGAGAATGACAGCTATCTCGCTCGGGCGCCGAAGCTCCGCGAAGCGGAAGGCGATGTGAACGCGGACCGCATGCATCAAATTGCGCGCGATGCCTACGAGAGTTCGGAGAGCAATCTTTACGCCATCAGTCCCGCGACTTCCCACGTGCCCAAAGAATTTGCAGATGGCGATCCAGATTTTTGGTTGCTGAAACAGACCTCAGCGGTGAAGCCGCCCGCGAGCAGCTCAATAGCAGAAAACTCTTCGCGAAAACGCAGGGAAGCACAGCCAGGACAATAGCTCCTCGAACTTCACTGGAAGGGTTTCATGACCCATGCTCCAGAACCATCACGGCGTGGCGACGACACTTCGATCCGCATTGGGCAGCGCAGCGATGTGCCCGGGCTCGTGCGGCTAATCAACGCGGCGTTCGTGGTTGAACAAATTGCCTTTGATGGCGACCGGATTGACAAGGAAGAGACGCACGCCTTTCTGGACACCGGACAATTCCTGGTCGCTGAAGACTCATCTGGTTTCGCCGGGTGCGTCTACGTGGAAGTTCGCGAAGGCCGCGGCTATCTTGGATTGCTCGCGGTGGACCCGCCGCGTCAGGGAACAGGCTTCGGCCGGAAGTTGGTAGCCGCCGCGGAAGACTATTTTCGGGCCGCAGGTTGCGGCGTGGTGGATCTGCGCATCATCAGCCCCCGAACACCTCTTCCAGCATTTTATCGCCGGCTCGGCTACGTGGAAACTGGCACGGCTCCGTTTACTTCGGCCGTTCTCACAAAAGTGCCGGTTCACTACATCATCATGTCGAAATACCTTGGATAAATTGGCTGTGGATCGATCGAGACTTTCGCGATCAGCGTACGCTATGTTGTGGCGGCCCAAAATATCGGTAGTGCCCCGTGATCTTCCACGCAAACAACACATCTTCCAACTTCGGCCCCCGCCCGATGTTGTGAACGATCAAGAATCGACTGCTCTCCCTTGACTTCACATTCACCACGATCCCGATATGCGGCACATTGCCGCCCAAGTCCCACGTCACGATGTCTCCCGGCGAATAGTCCTCCGCGCGCAGCGTGATAGGCAAGGATTCGCCTTTGCGCGAGAGAAACACCATCAGATTCGGCACTCGTCGATGGTCGATGCTCGGGTCCGGGCGAGTTTCACCCCATTTTGTTTTTGAAGGGTAGGCAGCCCAGTTTTTCGTGATGTCTTCGTGTACTTCTTTCTGAAGATCGACGCCGACAGTCCGATACGCGCGAATGATTTCATCGGTGCAGACTCCAGTGTCTGCCGGCACGTCTCCACCGGGGTAGTCCAGGTGGACGTAGGAGGAAACGTACGCCACGGAATGATGTGTGCGCTCAATGGCTGCGGCCACCAGCTTGTCCAAGAATTCCTGACGCGGATTTCCGCTTGCTGGTTTTGACTGTGCAAGGCAGCATGCAACCAGGAAAAATGCGCCTAGTGTCGTCAAGCCTGCCTTCGTGAGCGACGAACTTTTCATATCTGCATGTTATCAGCAGTTACTTGTACGTTCCCCGACTTTCCGGAAGAGGCTCGGGAGCTTCAGCGGCTTCTTACGGCAGCGATTCCAGCAGCGCCGCTATGGGAGCATTGTCACCGAACGTTTGGCTGATGTGCGCGAATCGATCCACGTTCCCCGGCCCAAAGACGAAGCTGGCGCCAAGCTGAAACGGGTTCTCGCCCAGCTTGTGCTGCGCATGCCCGGAAGCGCGTGCTCTCTTGCGCGCGACTGCATTGTCGCTTCGCAAAAGATGAAGGAGATTAGCAGACTTCAACTCCGCAGCGCGATAGGCCTGACGGAGTTCATCAATAAAAAGCGGAAAAGAAATGCCTGTCTGATCACGAAACTCGCGGGCATAGACGCGGTCTCCCAAACCAATTGCGGCGACTGCCGCGCCTTTATCGCGAAAAGTCTCTGTGTGTTCGCGCAACTGCGCGGCATGCTCGCGGCAGAAGATTCATCCATAGTGGCGCAAAAAAACGACGACCGCTGGTTGTTTGTCCCACAAAGATCCGAGCCTGATTTCCCGTCCATCACAATCCGGGAGCGTGATGAAGGCCAGCTTACTGCTTAAAGAACTATCCATGGTGCGTTCATCATGTCCAGCGCGCTTCGAGGTGTCAAGCAGTTGCCGCGCGCAGGATGCGGCCCCGATTGCCTTCACGAATTGTGTACCGGCAGAGCCGGGCACCGCTCTCTGATTGCGCACAAAAACGGTTCTTTCGTCGGCATTGGCGCCGATTTCTGGCTTACTTGGAAGTAGCTCTCGGAGGGCAAGAACCGTGGCCTCTCAGCCGATCCTTACTTCCCTGCCTGCGCCTACGCAGGACGAGCGCACCATGGCATTTCTTGCGCACCTGCTTCAGGTATTCACGGGGTTCATCGCGCCACTCGTCATTTACTGCGTCAAACAGGACTCGCGCTTCGTGAAGTTTCATGCCTTGCAGTCTCTGATCTGGCAGCTCTGCTACATGGCGTTTTTCTTTGGCGGGATGATTGTTTTCTTTTTTTCGGTTTTTGCGACGGCTTTTGGCGCCGCCGTAGGACACACTCAAAATGGGCCACCGCCCATGTTTATTTTCATGTTTCCACTCTTCTGGCTTTTCTGGTTTCTGGGTTGGGTGGCAAACGTCATTCTCGGCATCATGTACGGAATTAAAGCCAATCGCGGGGGAGTGGGCCGCCTATCCGGTCATCGGGAAATGGTGTATGCCCAAACTTGCGTCCGGCCCAGGAGCTCCGTCTCAGCCCTAGGTGCCTTAACCCCCGCGCACCGCCTTGATTCTTGCTGCGTGTATAATCCTGCTCCGCCATGAGCGATCCAACTCCGCCTTCGCCACTTCCCTCCGGAATGGAGCGACAACAGAAGATCTACATGCTTGGGATGAAAGGCGGAGCAGCTTCAATCCCGATTTCGCTTGCGCAATTGGAGCAAAAGGCGAAAGAGATGCTTTCTCCTCCTGTCTTCGATTACGTCGCCGGAGGAGCGGGCGGCGAGGACACGATGCGCGCCAATCGCGGAGCCTTCTATCGCTGGCGGATAGTGCCGCGCATGCTGCGCGACGTCTCGCATCGCGACTTGAGCGTGGAGATCCTGGGCACGCAATTGCCCGCGCCGGTGATTCTCGGCCCGGTGGGTGTCCAAGGCATAGTGCATGCCGATGGGGAAGTTGCCTCGGCTCGCGCAGCCGCGTCACTCGGATTGCCCTTCGTGCTCAGCACAGCCGCAAGCCGAACGATCGAAGAGGTAGCGCAGGCAGGCGCAGGCGCGGGGAGCGGTGTCCGATGGTTCCAGCTCTACTGGGGGAAGAATCCAGGCTTGACCGCCAGCATGCTGCAGCGCGCTGAACGCGCTGGATACAAGGCCCTCGTAGTCACGCTCGACACCAGTATGCTTGCCTGGCGCGAACGCGACCTGCAGCACGCCTATCTGCCATTTATTCTGGGGCACGGCCTTAGTAACTATTTCAGCGACCCCGTTTTTCGCGCTCTCCTTCCGGAACCTCCGGAGCAGAATCCGGCGGGAGCCATTCAAGTCTGGAGCAGTCTATTTTCCAACACCGCGCTCACCTGGAGGGACATTCCGTTTCTGCGCAAGCACACGCGCATTCCCATTATTTTGAAGGGAATTTTGCATCCAGAAGATGCCGCCCGCGCGCTCGACGCTGGCGTGGATAGTTTAATCGTTTCGAATCACGGCGGACGGCAGGTAGACGGCGCCATCGCCACGATTGACGCTCTTCCCGCCATCGTTCACGCAGTGAATGGCCGAATTCCCGTGCTGGTGGACGGAGGGATTCGCCGCGGGGCCGACATCTTCAAAGCGCTCGCGCTTGGCGCTCGAGCGGTGCTGCTCGGGCGTCTCTATACGTGGGGACTCGCAGTGGCCGGGGAAGAGGGCGTGCGCGATGTTGTGCTCAATCTCTTGGCCGATTTCGATCTTACGCTGGCACTCAGCGGCTACACTTCCTGCCGAACCTTGGATTCCGCGGCTTTAAGCCGGTCGGATTAGTTTGTTTTTCCATCAGGGTTTCCTGGCAACCATGAGCCCGTAGACGAAATTGCCCGACACGAAACCATCTCTCATGGCCCTAAACGCTTTGAGGTGGTGAACAAATGCCATACCATTTTGTACGGCAATAGCCCAGAACGCCTTGTTCTTGATGATATCCAGGCAAAGTTCCCAGGTCTTGGGGCAATGTTTGTTGAGGATTTCGGTTTTTACGACTTTCAAGCCATTGGCTCTCATTAAAGATTCGTACTCTTCCATAGTGCGCAGCTCGACCAGCATGCCTTTTTCAATCGGCCTGAGAGATCTCCTGTGTTCGCGGGCCGTTAGGCCCTCTTTCTTGAACCAGTCCGTGATAGCCATAGTTCCACCGGATTTCAAAAGCGTCGCAGCAGCACCAAAGAACTTCTCTGGATTCGGATAGTGCGAGATGGATTCCACCGACCAGATCACATCGAAGAGTCTTTCGAAATGCATTGCTTCGGCGTCCATCAGCAGGAATCTCGCGCTTGCGCGGGCTTTTTCTGCCGCCTTATTGGCCATTTCCACTTGCACGGCGGAGATCGTGATTCCCGTCGCTTGTGCTCTGTACTTCTTGGCCAGGTAGATGCTGCTGCCTCCGAAGCCGCAGCCGACGTCAAGTATCGTGCAATCCGAATGAAGTTTCGCGACTCGGGCCAAATGCTCAATCAGCTGAAGCTGCGCCTTTTCTTTTGTTTCGTTGCCGCGAGTCCAATAACCGTGGTGCAAGTGTTCGCCCCACAATTTATGGTAGTAAGGACTGACGCGATTATAGTGGTCTCGTACTTTTACCTTCTCGTTGAAGCGTGGCATCGCAACATCATGCTTCAAACCCAAGCGGATTTATAGTCTCAAGCTCCCACAGAGACGCCTTCGGCCTCCAACCCAAGTTGCGGCTCCCTTTACCCGGTGCCATAATCCACTCTTGCGACGCAGAGTGAATGAGACCGGAGACGAATCATGTGTCCCGAATCATTCCGTGCGGTCTCTGAGGGGGTTCTATGGCGATACGCGATTACTGGCTGGAGAAGCGAGACAAGGAAGCGGCGGCAGCCAACGGCCAACGGAACGTCTCGCAGATGCACTTCGCGCGGCAGGGTATCGTCACTGAAGAGATGGAGTACGTCGCGAGGCGCGAAAAGCTCGATCCGGAGCTGATTCGCAGCGAAGTGGCCCGCGGACGGATGATCATTCCCGCAAACGTCAATCACCGGAACCTCGAACCGATGGCGATCGGCATCGCCTCAAAGTGCAAGATCAACGCGAACATCGGGAATTCCGCGACGAGTTCGAACATTGAAGAAGAGCTGAAGAAGCTGCATCACGCGGTGCACTACGGCGCGGACACGGTTATGGACCTGTCCACCGGCGGCGACATTCCTGTCATTCGGAAAGCGATCATCGAGGCGTCGCCCGTGCCTGTGGGCACTGTTCCCGTGTATGAGGCAATTTCCCGGGTGCGGCGTCCCGAGGATCTGACGATTGACCTGATGCTCGAGGTCATCGAGGAGCAGGCCGAGCAAGGCGTGGACTACATGACCATACACGCCGGCGTGCTTCGCGAACATGTGCCTTTTGTGCGAAAGCGAATCACGGGCATTGTGAGCCGCGGCGGCTCGCTGATGGCGCATTGGATGGAGCACCACAAGAAGCAGAACTTTCTGTACGAGAATCTCGAGCAGATTTGCAAGATTTTCAAAAAGCATGACGTCAGTTTTTCCTTTGGCGATGGTCTCCGCCCGGGGTGTATCGCGGACGCCAGCGACGAGGCACAATTCGCTGAGTTGAAGGTGCTGGGCGAGCTCACGAAAAGAGCGTGGGAGCACGACGTACAGGTAATGATTGAAGGGCCCGGGCACGTGCCGATGGACAAGATCAAGGAGCAGGTCGACAAGGAGATGGAATGGTGCCACGAGGCGCCGTTCTACACGCTTGGTCCGCTGGTCATTGACATTGCGCCGGGCTATGACCACATCACCAGTGCGATTGGCGCCGCGATGATCGGATGGCACGGCGCGTCCATGCTCTGCTACGTGACGCCGAAAGAGCACCTCGGGTTGCCGAATCCGGAGGACGTGAAGCAAGGTGTGATCGCCTACAAGATTGCCGCGCACGCCGCGGACGTGGCGCGTCACCGGCCGGGAGCGCGGGACCGTGACGACGCACTCAGCTACGCGCGTTTCCTGTTCGACTGGAACAAGCAGTTCGAGCTTTCTCTCGATCCGCCAACCGCGAAGGCCATGCACGACGAAAATCTACCCGACGATTTTTACAAAGAAGCAAAGTTCTGCTCGATGTGTGGGCCCAAGTTCTGCTCGATGAACATTACGCAGTTAGCGGAAGCAGAGAGCGGCCAGGACCAGTCTGAACGCAAACAGAAATTCGTCGAACTGTTGGCCAAGGTGCAAGGCGCGTAGGATGCGGCCAGCCCTAATCAAGAATGCCCTCCTGGGGCGCGCTTGACGTCATTTCTGAGCGGCGGTGTAGCGGTCGTTACGGGCGCCGGAAGCGGCATCGGGCGCTCGCTCGCGCAGCAGCTTTCCGCGGCAGGCTCGGCGCTAGCGATTGCTGATATCGACGAAAATGGGCTGAGCGAAACGTCCTCCACGCTAACCGGTAAGCAAGCTGCCGTTTCTACACACGTACTGGATGTTTCCGATGAGGCCGCCGTCAGGAGTTTTGCGGAAGACGTGGCGGCGAGACACGGCCGCGTCACGCTACTTATCAATAATGCCGGCGTAGCCCTGATCGGCACCTTTGAGGAGATTTCTCTCGACGATCTGCGCTGGCTGATAGGCATCAATTTTTGGGGCGTCGTTCACGGAGTGAAGTATTTCCTCCCTATCTTGAAGCAACAGCCGCGCGCGCACATCGTCAATCTATCCAGCGTGTTTGGGATCGTCGCTCCCGTGGGGCAGAGCGCATACTCCGCGAGCAAATTCGCAGTTCGCGGATTCACTGAGGCCATAAGACACGAGCTCGAAGGCACCTCGGTTTCCGTTTCCTGTGTTCACCCCGGCGGAATCCACACGCCAATCGCGAAGCGGGCGCGCCTCGGAGCGCATTGCCCGCAAAACAAGAAGGATGAAGCCATCGCCTTTTTTGAAAAAGTTACCCCGACTTCACCGGAAACGGCGGCAGCCCGCATCCTGAAGGGTGTCGAGAACCGCGAGCCGCGCATCCTCATCGGCTCGGATGCCCGCAAGATCGACTTTGTGCAACGTCTCCGGCCTGCAACTTATTGGAAAGTGATGGCAAAACGCGCCCAGTAAACAACCTTCCTGGCGATTTGTCTTAGCAGCCTACTTTGACGTCGAAACCCCGCCGGAATATACTGCCCGCCAGCTTTCAAAGCGAGTACCGGGTCAATTCTTGCGAAAAGGAGCCGTCATGCCATTATTGCGCGCCGCCAAGACAGCCGAGGTGCCTGCGGGTACCATCCACGAGTTTCAGATCGCGGGCAAAGCAGTGGCACTGGCCAATGTGGAAGGGAAGTTCTACGCCATCAGCGATGTATGCGTGCACCGCGGCGGCCCTCTTGGCCAAGGAGAGCTCCACGGGAAGGTAGTGACATGTCCCTGGCATGGCTGGCAGTACGACGTCACTTCCGGCAAGGTTATGCAGAACCCAACCATGGGGGTAGCCTGCTATGCCACGGAAGTGCGAGGCGATGAAGTCTTCGTTGACATCGCTTGACGTCCTTATAAGTTATTAATAATAAATAAGTTACTTCCAATTTGACACTTTTTGGTGTTCTTCGAATATTTTCCTCAGGCCGGCTGCTAGAGCTGCTAACCCTAACATTTTGTTTCGTTTTTTGGTCGTCCCCGTGTATATTGCTGCCGACTCGACTCCTCGATGGCAACACCAACTTCGCAACGACACTATTGGATCTTTAGCGCCGACCCGCACCACTATCACTGGGATACGCTGTTCGTTAAGGGTAAGGAAATGTGGCACGGTGCGGAGTCGAAACCGGACGCCGTGCGTGCCCTAAAGCAGGTGCGCAAAGGCGACCGCGTTTTGTGCTACCACTCCGCCCCAGAGAGGACACTCTATTCGATTGCGGAGGTCACTCGCGACCCTTATCCCGACCCGCACGATTACACGGAGAAGAATCTCGTCGCCGACCTGAGAGCGTTCGACCGCTTGCCCAGGCAAGTCGCGCTGGCTGAGATGCGCGCCAATCCAGCATTGAAAAAAATGAAGTTGTTGAAGAACGTGCGGGTACTGGTCTCGCAGATTACGGAAGCCGAATACCAAGAGATTCTGCGCATGGCGGGAATCGTGGCGTCACCTGGCATACCGCTTCCTTGATGCCATGTTCGAAGGAATCTTTTCCGGTAGGACGCGAGTGCTGGACCTCGCGTACGCCATAAACGACAAACTGGTCCCGTGGCCCGGGGATAACCGGTGGTTCGAGGCCAGCGTTAATGCCAGCGTCGCCAAGGACGGCTACTTCACGCGCAGTTTCTGGATGCTAGAACACTATGGAACGCACCTCGACGCGCCGATACATTTTCCGCCGGGGACTATTCCGGTAGACGAGATTCCGGTCAGACGTTTTTTTGGGATGGCCGTCGTGCTGGATGTTCGAAGGGAAGCCGCTGCGGAGGCCGATTATCAACTTCCCGCCGCGCGTATCGATCAGTGGGAGAAACGGCACGGGCAGATTCCACAGGGCGCCATTGTCTTGCTCAGGACAGGTTGGGCCTCGCGCTGGCCGGACGTTCGGCGCTACCGGAATGAGGATGCGGCGGGGCACATGCATTTTCCGGGATTTTCCGTCGATGCGGTGGAGCAGTTGATCAAACGCAATATCAGCGGCATCGGTTGTGACACAATGAGCGTGGATCAGGGCAGTTCGGCGGATTTTGCCGTGCATCGACTGGCGTTGGGTTCCGGGCTCTACCATCTGGAGAATTTGTCGGATCTGAGCGAATTGCCTGAAGCGGGTGCTCACCTCGTGGTGGCGCCCATCAAACTTGAAGGCGGTTCGGGTGGACCGGTCCGGGTGTTTGCCCTTCTACCTTGATGAAGCGTAGAAAGACGCAAACACTTCTGATACGGGTTACGTCTTAAGAAGTAAGGGCTTCAACTGAGGGTGTGTTCATGAAGGCAATCTGGTCCCGCTACACCGTAGTGCTGTGGTTGTGTGTCCTGGGAACGGCGGCATCGTCGTCCTGGGCGCAATCGCAGGAGTTTCCCGTCAGTACGCGCACTCTCAAGAATGGGATGAAAGTATTGGTGCAGCCGGACCATAGCATCCCGAACGTCGCGCTCTACATTTTCTACCGAATCGGATCCCGCAACGAGCAACCCGGCACGACCGGCCTTTCGCACTTTTTCGAACACATGATGTTCAACGGAGCGAAGAAATACGGGCCGGGTGAACTCGACAAGGTAATGGAAGCCAACGGCGGTTCGAACAACGCCTACACCACGCAAAACGTGACCGTATACCAGGACTGGTTTCCCCGCTCGGCGCTATCCCTGATTTACGACATCGAATCGGACCGCATCCGCGATTTGACTTTCGATCCCAAGAAAATTGCTTCGGAGCGCGAAGTGGTGGCTTCCGAACGGCGGCTGAGCGTCGACAACGACAATTTCGGCTTGCTCGACGAACAGCTTCGGGCCACCGCGTTCATCGCTCATCCCTATCAATGGCCGGTGGTGGGCTGGATGAGCGACATCGAGCACTGGACCATGGAGGATTTGAAGCACCATTTTGAGATGGGCTACTCGCCCAGCAACGCGACCATGGTGGTGGTCGGAGATGTTTCCCCCGACGAAATTTTTCAGCTATGCGAAAAGTTTATCGAGTCGATTCCTTCCCACGCGCCTCCTCCGCCCGTAACCACGGTCGAGCCCGAGCAGCTCGGCGAGCGGCGGCTGGTCGTTCACAAGCCTGCGGAACTCCCTCTTTTGTTGATCGGGTATCACATTCCGCAAACCAACAATCCGGACTACTATGCCCTGAACATTCTTCGAAGCGTGCTCTTTCAGGGTGAAAGCTCGCGGATGTACTTGCGGCTCGTGGACAAGGATCAAATCGCTTTGGACGTTTCTTCCTTCATCCAGCCCGCGTTCGATCCCACACTGGCAATTCTTACGGTGCAGCCACGTCAGGGCATCGACCCGCAAGCCTGCGAAAGAGCGATCTATGACGAGCTGGACAAAGTAAAGGCCGCTCAAATCAGCGACCAGGAGCTGGAGAAAGCGAAAAACGGCCGGCTTGTGGAATTTTACAGGGAGATGAGGACCATCAGCGGACGCGCAAACACGATTGGAACCTATGAAATATTCATGGGTGACTACAACAAACTGTTCGATGCGGCAAAGAACTACTCCGCAGTCACGAAAGACGACGTACAGCGCGTGGCGAAAAAATATTTCGGAGCAAACAACCGCACCGTCGCGACGCTGTTGCCCGAAAAGGAAGAGAAGGCCAGCCAATGACGCGGATAAAAAAAGCCCTGTCCCTTCTCTCAGTCGTCGGATTCTTGATACTGACTTGCCCGGCGGCTCCGGCCCAGTCTATCCACCTGCCTTCACACGAAAAATTCGTGCTCAAAAACAGCTTAACGGTTCTGCTGATGGAAAAGCGTGGAGTGCCGTTGATCAATCTGTTCGCAATCGTGAAAACGGGAACGGCGGCTGATCCGGCCGGGGAGGAAGGTCTCGCGTCGGTCACAGCCGGCCTGCTTCGCAAGGGAACGAAGACGCGCACGGCGCAACAGTTTGCCGCCGATTTCGATTACATCGGCGGCTCGTTTGATGCCGGCGCCGGCGCCGACTTTTCGAACATCAGCGCCGAATTCCTGACCAAGGATTTGGACCGTGGATTGGAACTTTTTTGCGATGCCCTCCTGCATCCCACGTTCCCCCAGAGCGAGGTCGAGAAAATCCTGGCGCAGAGCCTGGACGGCGTGAAATCGGAGAAGGACGAGCCGCAGTCCGTGCTCGGTCTGTATTACGCGGGGTATCTGTACGGCGCGCATTCCTATGGACGCCCATCGGACGGCGACGAGATCTCGCTGAAACGCATCCAGCGGGACGCTGTCGTGAAATTTTACGAAGCCAATTACGCACCCGGGAACATCATTCTCGGAATCGCGGGAGAGTTTGATGCCGCAGAAATGCGGAAAAAGCTCGAAGAGAAACTGGGCTCGTGGCCGGCGCGTACCGTGCCAGGCACTGCCATTGCTGTCACCCCGCCTGAAAAGGGGAAAGGACTTCTTCTGATTGACAAACCCGACGCGACACAAACTTATTTTGCCATCGGGAACCTCGGCACCGCCGTAAACGATCCGGATCGCGTCGCCATTCGGGTGGTCAACACGATTTTTGGGGGCAGATTCACCTCGGAGTTGAATGAAGCTCTCCGCGTCGAATCAGGCTACACCTACGGAGCGGGATCGTTTTTCGATTCACACAGAGCTCCGGGCCCCTTCGAGATTTATAGTTTCACGAAGAATGAGACCACCGTCCCCGCAATTGATCTCGCTTTGCAGGTTTTGGAAAAACTGCACAAGAACGGCGTGACACCGGACCAACTGGCCTCGGCGAAAAGCTACATCAAGGGACAATATCCCCCGACAATTGAGACCTCCAGCCAACTGGTGCGGCGGATTGTTTTCAACGAATTCTACGGCCTGGGCGATGACGAAGTAAACCAGCTCGAGGCGCGCGTCGACGCGGTAACACCGGAGATCGCACGACAAGTCATCCAAAAGCACTTTCCGCTCGAAAATCTCGTTTTTGTGCTGATTGGGAAAGCCTCGGCGATCGGACCGGCAGTCAAGAAGTACGCGGAAAAGATGGACGCGCGCCCCATCAGCGAGCCCGGCTTCTGGCCACCGCCGGCCGCAGTCCAGAAATGACGGCTGACTTGGCAATTTGACAGGTCCAAAGGTTTTGCAGATTTCTTCAGGAGGAATGATGCGCATCCGAATCTCAGCAATTGCAGGGGCCCTGTTTCTGGCGCTGCTGTTCGCGGCGAGGCAGTCTGCCGCGGCGGAAGAAGCTCCTTTGCTCGTGCAGGCCCCTACGATGAACGAAACGCAAATCGTCTTCGCGTACGGCGGTTATTTGTGGAGCGTTCCGCGCCAGGGTGGCGAGGCGCGCCAGCTTACAACCGGGGGCCACGAGCGCGGGCCAAAGTTTTCTCCTGACGGAAAGTGGATCGCATTTACGGGGCAATATGACGGCAATATCGATGCTTACGTAATGCCGGCCGAGGGCGGCGAGCCCAAGCGGCTGACTTGGCATCCCGATTCGGATGTTGTTGACGGATGGACGCCCGACGGCAAGAAAGTCCTCATCCGATCGCCGCGAGAAGCCTACGCGGACTTTGACCGTTTGTATACCGTGCCGGTGGAAGGCGGCATTCCGGAAGTTCTTCCCATGTGGCGAGGGGAGGCTGCGTCGTATTCTCCGGATGCATTGCGCATTGCCTATGTGCCGAATCTGAAATGGCAAGTTGCATGGAAGCGATATCGCGGCGGTCAAACAACGCCGATCTATCTCCTGCGCTTGAGCGACCTGCAACGTGAGAAAGTCACGCGTGAGAATTCGAACGACGACGATCCCGTGTGGGTTGGCGACACGGTCTATTTTCTGTCGGACCGCAAAGGGCCGGTGACGATCTTTGCCTACGACACCAAAACGAAGAAAGTCAGACAAGTGCTCGAGAACAACGGGCTCGACTTGAAATCGCTTTCTGCCGGTCCGGACGCGCTGGTTTATGAACAGTTCGGCGGTATCTACACGCTCGATCTGAAAACCGAGAAACCTCGCAAAGTGGAGATTCGAATTTCCGGCGATCTGCCGGCGACGCGGCCGCACTATGAAAAAGTAGCCGACAAGATTCAAAACGCAGCGCTTTCGCCGGCGGGAGTGCGTGCCGTCTTCGAAGCGCGCGGTGAGATTCTTACGGTTCCCGCAGAGAAGGGCGACATCCGGAACCTGACGCGCACGACGGCTGTTGCCGAACGCGACCCTGCGTGGTCGCCGGATGGCAAGTCCATTGCGTTCTTTTCCGACGAATCAGGAGAGTACGCACTGCACATCGTCGATCAAAGCGGTTTGGGAACGGTCAAGAAAATCAATCTCGGTAATCCCCCTTCCTTTTTCTACAGCCCGACATGGTCTCCGGATAGCAAGAAGATCGCCTACACCGATAAACGCTTGAATCTTTGGTATGTGGATGTGGAGAAGGGAACCCCGGTGAAGGTTACGTCCGACCGCTACGAAGATCCCACGTCAACGATCACCCCAGCGTGGTCTCCGGACAGCAAGTGGCTGAGCTACGCGAAGTTCTTGGAAAACCACATGCGGACTGTTTTTGTGTATTCGCTGGATTCGGCCAAAGAATCGCAGATCACCGATGGAACTAGCGACGCGCGATATCCGGTGTTCGATAAAAACGGAAAGTCGCTTTATTTCGCAGCCAGTACGGATCTTGGCCTATCGATCGGATGGTTGGATCTTTCCAGTTTTCAGCATCCAGTTCTGAGAAGTTTATATGCCGTCGTGTTGAAGAAGGGCGATCCCTCGCCAGTCGAACCTCAGAGCGACGAAGAGAAGGCTGCGAGCGACGAGAAGGCCAAAGACGCTGAGAAGGACAAAGCCAAGGAAGCCGACAAGAGCGCGGAGAAAGGCAAAGAAGGCGATAAGAAAGAAGGCGAGAAGAAGCAGGAAGTGAAAGTGACAATTGATCTGGATGGAATCGGCCAGAGAATCGTGGCCTTGCCGATTAAAGCCGGGAACTATGTCGGCCTCGATGCGGGCAAGACCGGTGTCTTGTTTTTGAGCGAGGTGCCGGACGTCCCACGACTTGAGGAGCCGACATTGATTTCGGTTTCCAAGTTTGAGCTGAGCACTCGCAAAACGGAGCCGTTCCTCGGCGGCGTGAGCGCGTTTATCGTTTCCGCGAACGGCGAGAAGGCGCTCTATCGTCAAGGGCCAGGCCCACGCGCGCCGTGGTTCATTGCGCCGACGGCCGTCGTACCCAAGCCGGGCGACGGCGCTCTGCATCTCGACGCGATGGAGGTATATACAGATCCGCGCGTGGAGTGGAACCAGATGTACCACGAAGTATGGCGGATCGAGCGCGACTTCTTCTACGATCCTAACCATCATGGTCTGAATCTGGCGGCCGCCGAAAAGAAGTACGCGCCTTACTTGAAGGGTGCGGGAGGACGCGCCGACGTCAATCATCTTCTTGAAGAGATGCTCGGTGAGCTGACCATCGGGCACATGTTCATCGCTGGAGGTGACGTGCCGCAGCCCAAGCGGGTCAAGGGCGGCCTTCTCGGCGCGGACTACAAGGTGCAAAACGGCCGTTATCGCTTTGCTCGGATATTTAACGGAGAAAACTGGAATCCAGAATTGCGCGCGCCGCTGACCCAGCCTGGAGTCGACGTGAAAGTGGGGGATTATCTGCTGGAAGTGAACGGCAGCGAAGTGCGCCCGCCTACCGACGTCTACAGTTACTTTGAAAATACCGCCGGCACCCAGATCAAAATCAAAGTAGGCCCGAACGCGGACGGCAAAGACGCGCGCGACGTGACCGTAGTACCTCTGCCAAGCGAATTCCCGCTTCGAAACCTCGCTTGGGAAGAGGACAACCGCCGCAAAGTCGATCAGCTTAGCGGCGGTAAAGTCGCCTACGTGCACGTGCCTGACACCGCGACCGGCGGGTACCTCAATTTCAACCGCTACTATTTTGCCCAAGTCGGCAAACAGGCTGCCGTCATCGATGAGCGTTACAATCACGGCGGCGAAATTGCGGATTACATCATTGACACGCTGAAACGGCCGCTGCGCAATTGCGACATCACCCGCGAAGGCGGCGAATTCTGCTCCCCGCTTGCGCAAATCTACGGCCCCAAGACCATGGTCATCAACGAAATGTCCGGCTCGGGAGGCGATGCCTTGCCGTGGATGTTCAAACAGGACAAAGTCGGGCCGCTGGTCGGGACTCGAACCTGGGGCGGGCTTGTCGGAATTTACAACTATCCGCCGCTGCTGGATGGAGGCTTTGTCACTGCGCCGCGTGTGGCGATTTTCGGCCTGCATGGCGAATGGGAAGTGGAAAATCATGGCATTGCGCCGGACATCGAAGTCGAAAATGATCCGGCATCCGTCGCCGCTGGACATGATCCACAACTCGAGAGAGCCGTGGAAGTAACGCTCGAAGCGTTGAAGGCGCATCCGGTGGTTATTCCGGAGCACCCCCCTTTTCCCAACTATCACAAGAAGTGATTTGCAAAAGTTACAAGGGATTGCGGGCCACGCAGAAGAAGTGTCGCCCGCCAGCAGCGCCGAGAGGGGATATGCTATTTTGTTAAAGCACCCCTCATGCCCGAACTCCCCGAAGTCGAGACAGTAGCGCGCGGCTTGCGGCGCACGATTGTGGGCCGCAGGATTCTGTCCGTGAGGCTCGGGAAAACAGATTTCATGGATGACCCCGCTGCTCTCGAGCAACATCTCCCGGGGAGGCGAATCGAAGCGGTTGAGCGCTACGGAAAGTTCATGCTGCTGCGTCTCTCGCAGGCAATAGGCGCTAATGAAGTGCTGGCGAATGGCGATTCGCCCTCCTCCGCGTTGCTCGTACATCTGGGAATGACGGGGCAAATCGCGCCGAACCCGGCCGCGCAGCCCTGCGAAAAACATACTCACGCTTGTTTTTTGCTCGATGACAATCGCGAACTGCGCTACACGGATGCGCGTCGGTTCGGCCGGCTCGCCTATCTTTCAGCTGCGCGGCTCGTGGAAGAGTTGCGCGTTTTCGGCGCCGATCCCCTCGAAATCAGCGCTGATGATTTTGTGATGCAAGCGCGCTCCCGGCGCGCGAGGATCAAGGCACTGTTGCTGGATCAGAGCTTTTTGCGGGGTGTCGGCAATATCTACGCGGATGAGAGCCTTTGGCGGGCGAGACTTCATCCGGGACGTCTTGGTTCCACCTTGAAGAGGGCGGAAGCGAAGAAGCTTCATCGCGTGCTTCGCGAGATCCTCGAAAAAGCGATTACTCTGCGCGGCTCGTCGATTTCCGATTTTCTTGATGTCGAGGGCCGGCCTGGCGAGTATCAACTGCATCACCGGGCTTATGGCCGGGAGGGAAAGCCTTGCTACCGTTGCGGCGCGACTATTCGGCGCGCCATCGTCGCGGGCCGTAGCAGTTATTTCTGTCCAAAATGCCAGCCCGGGCCAAGGGGATGCACTGCTCTCGCTCTGCCGCGAAGCCGGGCGAAGAGAGCGGGGAAATAAGAAGAGCGAATGCGAGCCGTAGTGCAAAGAGTGAGCCGCGCGCGCGTGACGGTTGAAGGCCGCGTAACGGGGGAAATCGGCGCCGGGCTCATGATCTTGCTCGGAGTCGGTCGCGAGGACACAGGCGCGGTAGCGACTTCCTTCGCTGAAAAAGTGGCCAACCTGCGAATTTTCGAGGACGGCCAGGGAAAAATGAATCTCTCCCTCCTGGACGCCAAGGGCAGCGCGCTTGTCGTCTCGCAATTTACGCTGTACGGAGACGCACGCGGGCAGCGCCGGCCAAGTTTTATTTCAGCCGCGCCACCGGAAAAGGCAAAGGAGCTTTACGAGGAATTTACGCGGGCCATGCAGGAGCTCGGCGTTGGTGTCGCAACGGGAATTTTTCAGGCAATGATGTCCGTGGAGCTCGTGAATGAAGGCCCGGTCACCATCCTCTTGGATTCGGATAAGCAGTTCTAGCGTGAAATGCCGCTCGAAGAACGCAGCTCTTCAAGTGAAACTGTGAAGAAAAGCAGGCTGAGAAATGTCCAAAAAAGCTGAGAACCCAGCCCTTGTGATTCGCCGGGCGCGAATCGCCGATGCTCCGCGTTTGGCGGAACTGAGCGGGCAGCTGGGGTATCCCGCGACAGCCGCGGAAATCAGAAAAAGGATGCGTAAGCTGAAGCCTGAGTCGCAAGCCGTGCTGTTGGTGGCGGAATCGCGAGTTGCGGGAGTGGTTGGCTGGGCGCACGTCAGCGTAACTCACCTTGTAGAGGTCGGAACGCGCGCGGAATTGAATGGGCTCATCGTCGCCGAAGGCCAGCGTAGTCTCGGCGCCGGCGCCCGGCTGCTCGAAGCCGCGGAAGACTGGGCGCGCAAGCACGGATGTCCAAGCATGTCCGTGCGCTCAAACGTGATCCGGGAGCGCGCGCACAAGTTTTACGAGAGGCAGGGGTACGAACACTACAAGACCCAGAAGGCCTTTCGAAAGTCCTTGTAGGCGTGTTTCAACCTTCTCGCAACCGTTACATTCAGTGAACAATTCTATCGTGCCGCGTGGCAAGGTATATCGCATTACGATATACTTAATGGATGGCACCCGAAATCACCCCCGCCGAGTACCGGGCGCTGGCCGAGCTGCGCTATCGCATTCGCCATTTTCTGCGGGAAGGGGATGCCAAGTCGCGAGACGTCGGGCTTGAGCCGCAGCAGTACCTCATGCTGCTTGCAATTCGCGGGCTGCCGGAAGGCAGCCCCTCGACGATTCAGACGCTCGCCGAAAGGCTTGCACTCAAGCACCACAGCGCTGTGGAACTCATTGACCGCCTGGAGACGCACGGATACGTGCGCAGGACTCGCAGCCGGGACGATCGGCGCCGCGTGTTCGTATCGCTATTGCCTCGTGGCGACCGATTGTTAAGACAAGTCGCCCAGAACCGCATCAGCGAACTCCGCACCAGCGGAGAAGCATTGGTCGGCGCCATTGAAGCGCTGTTCGAGCGAGGTCAGCGCAACGGCAGCAACAGAAAGAAACTAGCAAAGAGGGGAGTGCGCGAACGTCGTGCCTGACGAAAATCAAAAAACCAACCCACAAGCAAAGGCTAACAAGGCAGTCCGCGAGCACAACGAAGAGTTAGGCGACTTCACAACTACGTTGCGCGTCGTCCCGATCTCCTGCCTCGCGATGCTCATCGGAGTGCTCTGCGCGTTCGTCGCTCTCGTACTGCTGCGATTGATCGGCTTGTTCACCAACGCCTTTTATTTTGGCCGTTGGAGCACGACCATGGTTTCTCCGGCGGGCAACCACCTGGGTTTCTACAGCATATTCGTGCCGATTGGAGGGGCGCTTATCATCGGCGTCATGGCGCGTTACGGGTCCGAACGAATCCGAGGCCACGGCATTCCAGAAGCCATCGAATCGATTTTGATCAGTGGCAGCCGCGTCGAGCCGAAAGTCGCGTTTCTTAAACCGCTCTCTTCCGCAATTTCCATCGGGTCGGGTGGGCCCTTCGGCGCGGAAGGCCCCATTATCATGACCGGCGGCGCATTTGGCTCCATGATCGCGCAGCTCTTCCATTTGACGAGCGCCGAGCGAAAGACACTCCTCGTGGCCGGGGCGGCAGGCGGAATGTCCGCCACGTTTGCTTCACCGGTCGCAGCCGTGTTGCTGGCCGTCGAGCTCTTGCTCTTCGAGTGGAAACCACGCAGCCTTATTCCAGTGGCTTTGGCCAGTGCGGTCGCTGCCGTGGCTCGGCGATACCTTTTGGGCTTCGGGCCGCTCTTTCCCGTCCCCGAACACCCGCTCTTCATCGGCCCCAAAGCATTGTTGGGATGCGCGCTTGTTGGGCTTCTTGCGGGAATCTTATCGGCGCTGCTGACGGTATCCGTATACGCGGCCGAGGATGCCTTTCAGCATCTCAAAATACACTGGATGTGGTGGCCGGCGATTGGCGGCCTGGCTATCGGGCTTGGAGGTCTGGTATTTCCACAGGCCCTTGGCGTTGGCTACGACACGATCGGCGCCTTGCTTCAGGGCAGTGTAACCACGAAAGTGATCTTGGGCGTCCTTCTCGTCAAGTGGTTTATCTGGGCGGTATCGCTCGGTTCGGGCACTTCGGGGGGCGTATTGGCACCACTGCTCATGATGGGCGGGGCGCTCGGCGGCCTCGAGGCGATGTTTTTGCCCAACGAGGGCTCCGGCTTCTGGCCGCTGATTAGCATGGGTGCGATTCTCGGCGGCACGATGCGCTCTCCATTTACAAGTATCGTGTTTGCCTTTGAACTGACGCACGATGCAAATGTTTTTCTCCCGCTCCTCGTCGGCAGTGTGATCGCTCATGCCTTCACGGTCTTGACCTTGCGCAGGTCCATCCTGACCGAAAAAGTCGCCAGGCGCGGTTTTCACTTGAGCCGCGAATACGCCGTGGACCCCCTGGAAATTCTCTTTGTCCGTGAAGTGATGCGATCGAATGTCGTCGTCCTGCGGGCCGAGGTGAACGTCGGCGAAATACTGAAATCAATTCATGTGGATCGTACGCAGAGTCAGCGCTTGCTGCCGGTGGTCGATATCGAAGGCAAGCTCGTAGGGGTGCTGACACGCGCCGACATCCGCGAGCGTATGGCAAAACAAGGTGATGCCGCACTGCATCTCAAGCTGGGTGATTTGGTGCGAAAAAACACAGTGGAGACAAATCCAAACGAAATCTTGCGTATCGTAGTCTACCGCATGGCGGAAACAGGAGTTACGAGACTCCCAGTGGTGGATCACCCCACAGGGAAATTCCTGGGGCTTATCTCTCTGGACGATTTGCTGAAAGCGCGAGCCAGGCATTTGGAAGAAGAGCGCCGCCGCGAGCAAACTTTAAATTTTAGGTTCTTCTTGCCGGGCAAGCGGGTGGAAACCGAGGCGGAGACGCCTCCTGTTCCTTGAAAAAGGCCTTGCCTGTCCACAGTCGCCGGACCATTGGACATGCACAAAAGATAAGCCAAAGCTGCATGACAATCGATCTGGTCCGCATTCGGAAACTGCCAAAGAGATGACGGAAGTTTCACGACGCTTTAGTGAAGGAGCTGATTGGTTGACGAAAACTTTCCGCACGTCCAGCTTGACCGCACTCTTGCCATGACCCTCGAACGCATAGCCGCTGCTCAGCTCAGCAAGATTCCGGTCGGTTGCCGCATCCAGAAGAAAACGGATAAGTAGGGAGCGAAGTCCGCGCACCAATCTGCTCGCAGCTCTCCTTTCGTTCCAAGCCTTAGTCAATATAGTTTGGGTATTTTTGCCGCAATTCCTCAAATGCCCGAGAAGAAGTCCTACGCCGCAAATGATAGTGGAGGATCCGGCGCTCCGCTGAAGACGGCTGCGGGTTATCTTTCACAATCGATTCCACATCACTCCGATTTTGGATTCTGGCGAGCTTGAACGATGCTCGCCTGCCCGTCGGGGCGAGGCGCACGACCACGAACTCGCCTTTTTGGTAGGCCGTTCCCGGGTGCGCTGAATAGATAATCTCGTCCCCTCGATAGTTTTGGTAACGGATCCGCATCGTGTAGTCGTTCGGGTCGGCTTTGCCTTTTAGGCGCGTGAAGACTTCACCCGCGGTCTTACCAATAACCCGGCGCTGCTGGTAGGCCGCGGCATATTCCGAGTCGTATTTTTCACAGGACGGATTCGTGCATTTCACTTTCCAAAGAGATTTCCTGGCGCCCCAAGTCCCGCATTTGGGACATTTGACCGCATCATCGAACTGTCCCATCATTGGCCTCCGCAAAATCACTTTCCAAGGAAACGGCTAGGGAAACGTAGGTAAATCTTCAGATTTACCTACTTCAATAAGGCCCCTCGACAGGTGACTCCTCTCTCCCACGAGCGCCTCTTTCGAGGCTTCCTTCGTCACTGCTTCAGGGCTTGGAGAGAAAGCTGCCGTTGCCGCGATTTGCGGACGCAGCCTGGCAGCCGTCTCCCTGGAACTCTTCTGGGTCTGGTAATTTTTCCAGACAAAAAAAGGCGCGGCGATTTGGCCGTGCTGGATTTGGCGCCGCCGGTGAACCAGCGAAGGTAATCCCATCGCGCGGAGGCTGCGAAAGGGCATGCTCCGGAAACGCGACTTGCGGTGCCCCCCGTTGAACGCAAGCGAGAGCACTTCTTCGGCCAGCCAGCGATCCACCAGCCGAAGTTGCTCTTCATCGCTCACATGTTTCAGATAGTAATCGACGATGGCCACGTTCCGTACGCTTTGTTCCAGCGCCTGGCGCGCAACACCGATAGCAAACTCCGCTCGCTTCCGCGGGTCGTGAATGCGCGCCAGCTTCGCACGTTTCCGCCGGAAGGCCAAACGAAATACGTTGCAGATTTTTCGAGATTTGTCGCGCGAGAGCCGCACGCCTCCACCCGCGCAGAATTCAAGTCCCAGGTGACGAAATCGCGAAACAGCGATGAAATCAGTCGTCGAGATTCCGGTGCGCGACAGCAGAAGATTCTCCTCATGGCTGCCTTTGCTGCGCAGCTTCAACTTATATAACGCGTCCTGAAAACACAAGATCGCAGTCTCAATCGTTTCACGATCGCTGGAGAGCATGAGCAGATCATCGGCGTACCGAAAATATCGTAAACCCGGGAGACCATCGAGCCGGCGGTCGAGCGGCGTCAAGAACACATTGGCGAGAAAGCACGCCACGGGCGTCCCGAAGGCGATGCCCTGCTCGGCGCGCAGCGTTTTCCCTTCCTCTTCGTAGGGAAAGCGCACGCGCTCTTCGAGCAGGCGGAACAAGTAATCGTCCGGATCGATGAGTTCAGCCAATTGCGTGAGCAGCAGATCGTGATCAACAGATGGAAAGTAATTCGCGATATCCCGTTTTGCCGTATAAAGCGGGGCCTCCGTTGCGGCGAGCAGTCTGGAGATTTTTCTTTGGCAGCGGTCCAGGCCAAATCCTCGCAATCGATAGGCGTAGCAGTTCGGCGAGAACCACTCGTGCAGCCGCGCGCTCAAGAGGCGGTAGAGCAGAAGATCGACGAGCCGCTCCTCCCAGGGGTAGATGTAGAGCGTCCGCCGCTTTCCCCGGAAATTACGGTGCAAAGCCGCAGCCGGCCGGAAGGAAAATGACTCGCGCGCGAGCGCGCGGTGGATCGCCGCGAGATTGTGCAGCCCGCTGCGGGCGAAATCATAGAGGTCTTTCTTGTCCGTCGAGGCAAAGAGGGCTTTGCGCCAGGAAAAGAGAGGCTTCGTATACATGCGCACGGCGGCCTTGTAAAGTTCGGCCTCGCGATAGACGTCTCGCCAGCGCAACTTTGTGCGCGGAAGGTCCCTCGCAGAGCAATGCAATCCTTCTTTTTCGCTGGTGAACAAGGTGGCGGGATTCTAGTGCGCACAAAACAGTGCCGTCAATCGCCCGCCTGTGGATAATCTCGGTCCCCTCCTTTCCAGCGCGAGGAAGCTTGACGTGCCCAGCCTTTGTCCGCCGATGGTTTACCGGGCCCGAACCCAACCGGCGCGGATTATCTCTGGTCTATATTACCTGATTGATTTATGCTGCCCGCTGCGTATTCAGGCTTCCCTCAGCCATGCTCTTCAAGACGCAAAGCGCTTCTGTCTATGGCATCGACGCCTATCTCGTCGAGGTGGAAGTCGACGTCGGTTCCGCCCGCATGCAGGACTTTAACGTGGTGGGCTTGCCGGACAACGCCGTCAAGGAAAGCCGCGAACGCATCAAGTCCGCTCTGCGCAATTGCGGCTTTGAGTTTCCTCACGGGCAGGGCGTGACTATAAATTTGGCGCCTGCCGACGTCCGCAAGGAAGGGTCGGCCTTCGATCTCCCGATGGCTCTCGGCCTGGTCGGATGCATGGGTCACTTCTTCGGCAAGCAACTGAATCAGTGCATGTTTCTCGGAGAATTGTCACTCGATGGAAGCGTGCGTCCGGTGCGCGGCGCGCTTTCCGCGGCGCTCGCGGCAAAGGAATGCGGGCTGAAGTCTCTCGCTGTGCCGGAAGCGAATGCGCGCGAAGCGGCTGTGGTCGAGGGCGTCAGCGTCTACGCCTTGAAGTCGTTGCCTCAAGCCGTGGATCTGGTAAACGCTCCGGAATCCTTTCAGCCTGTCTCAGTCGATGCGAAGCAAATGCTTTCCGAAGCCGCGCAGTATTCCGTGGACCTCCGCGACGTCCACGGCCAGCAGGCCGCCAAGCGGGCCCTTGAGGTCGCTTGCGCTGGCGGCCACAACATTTTGTTTATCGGCCCGCCTGGCGCCGGAAAGACCATGCTGGCGAAACGCATCCCGACAATTTTGCCGCCCATGTCGCTCGACGAAGCCATCGAGACTACGCGAATTCACAGTGTCGCTGGCGTTCTCGAAGATAGTCGTGGACTCGTCGGCACGCGTCCGTTTCGCTCGCCTCATCACACCATCAGCGACGCCGGGTTGATAGGAGGTGGCGCCGTGCCGCGTCCGGGCGAGGTGTCGCTCGGCCACAACGGCGTTCTTTTCCTCGATGAGTTGCCGGAATTCCAGCGCAACGTTCTGGAAGTCATGCGCCAGCCCCTTGAGGACGGAGCTGTGACCATCTCTCGCGCAGCCGTTTCCGTCACTTTCCCCTCCCGATTCATGCTCGCGGCGGCCATGAATCCCTGCCCTTGCGGGTATTTCGGCGACCCCACACGCGAGTGCCATTGCACCCCTCCGATCATCCAGCGCTACGTTTCGAAGATCTCCGGCCCGCTCCTCGACCGCATTGATATTCACATCGAAGTACCTGCGGTGAAATATAAGGAACTCCGCTCTCCCTCCTCCTCGGAAGATTCGGCGGCTGTCCGGCATCGCGTCATCGCCGCGCGCGAGAAACAACTCGAGCGCTTCCGCGCCGACAAAAAGACCTATGCCAATGCCCAGATGATGCCCAAGATGATTCGCAAGAATTGCGCCATTTCCGGCGAAGGCGAAAAGCTCCTCGAGAATGCCATTACGCGGCTCGGCCTCTCCGCTCGCGCCCACGACCGCATCTTGAAGGTGGCCAGGACTATTGCCGACCTGGATGTCAGCGAGAGCATCGAACCGCGGCACCTCAGCGAAGCCATCCAGTACCGCACGCTAGACCGCTCCTACTGGGCCTAGCCGAACTGAGCCACCTGCTTCCTTCCTTCCCCAAGTGCTCCATTGACTTAGCTTTAGCCGCTGTGTTACCGATAAGTGCGCTCCCTCGGGTGTATTTTTCCCCTGGCTGCGGTCCACGGATGGACACCGACCCAAAGCATCTAGAAATCACATTGGAGACGCAGGTCGAGAGCGTCAATCTCGCCGAGGAGATGTGTCTCCGCGTAGCCGAAGCAGCCGGCTTCGGCGAGGACGATTGCTACAAGATTGGCATGAGCGTACGTGAGGGCGTCATCAACGCATTTCACTACGGCAATCAGGAGCGTCCTGAAAAGAAGATTCATCTGGCGGTGGATCTCACCGGCGACAAAATGATCATCCATGTCCTCGATGAAGGATCAGGCTTCACCCTTGCCGATGTGCCGAACCCACTGGCCGAGGAAAACCTCTTGAGCACCTCCGGGCGCGGAATCTTCCTGATGCGTGCTTTTATGGACGAGTTCGACGTGGTTTCGGGACGTACGGGTGGTGCGGAAATCGTCATGGCCAAAAAGCTGCCATTGCAAGAGAATCCGGGCGGGAATGGGCAAGGCGGCACGGGCGCCTCCCCGCAGCAAGGAGCCTAAACAAAATCATGGCATTGCGCGCAACGCATCGAGATGCTGGTCAAGCCACGGTCGTGGATCTCAGTGGGCGGATTACCCTGGGTGAAGGCAGCGCCCTGCTCCGCAAGACCGTACGGGGTCTACTTGACGATAAACGCACACGTATCGTGCTCAATCTCGGAGATGTGGATTACATTGACAGCTCCGGAATCGGCGAGCTTGTCAGCGCTTACACCACCGCCAAAGGCCGCGGCGGCGAGCTGAAGCTCCTGCACTTGACTAAAAAAGTTCACGACCTGCTTCAACTAACGAAGCTGTACACCGTCTTCGACGTTTACACCGAAGAAGACACCGCGCTGCGTAGTTTTCAGTAAAGTCCCCGCCGCGCGAGGTCAGCCGGGACTCCAACCGTATTCACCTCGCGCGCAGCCCTATTCTGCGGCACAATTCTTTCGTGGCTCTCCGCTTCTCCCACGCATGAACAATAGCTCCGAAACCTCGTGGATCATCGAGCGAGCGAACAGGCTTGGATTTGATCTCTGCGGAGTGGCACGCGCAGAAAAGTTCCCCGAACTGGAACGGATGAAGGAGTGGCTCGATCGTGGTTACGCCGGAGAGATGAACTATCTGGCTGACCAGCGCCGCACCGACCCACAGCGTGTTTTGCCCGGACTCCGCAGCGTCATCGTCTGCGCCTTGAACTACAATTCTCCGGCGGCGCGTTCAATTGATGCGCTGCAATCAGCGGCAGGCGGCGCACACGGCTGGATTTCGCGCTACGCATGGGGCCAGGACTATCATGAAGTTCTCCAGCAAAAGCTTAAAAATCTGGCGGCTAGCCTTTCGGAAAGATTCGCCCCTCCCTTTGAGGCTCGCGTCTACGCCGATACAGGGCCCTTGCATGAACGTGTGTTCGCAAGGCACGCCGGCCTCGGATGGCTCGGGAAAAACACTCTGCTTCTGAACTCGCGGCTGGGCTCGTGGTTTTTTCTCGGCGTAATTCTTACGACTCTCGATATCCCTCCGACGCTCGACGAAACAGAGATGCCTCCTCCGGATCTTTGCGGCTCGTGCACTAAGTGTCTCGACGCTTGCCCGACCGGAGCCCTCGTCGAACCTTACGTCATGGACTCGCGCCTCTGCATCTCTTACTTGACCATCGAGCTCCGCGGCAGCATTCCGGAGAACTTGCGCGAACCCATGGGCCGCCACGTCTTCGGCTGCGATATTTGTCAGGACGTTTGCCCGTGGAATCGGCGCGCCCCGGTGACGCTCGCCGAGGAGTTTCAGCACAGAACTTTTCGGAGCTCACCGCACGACCAGCAGGAGGAACCACATTCCGCCGGTGCAGAGGAGGAATCTCTATTTTTGCCTCGGCTCGAATGGTTGGCGGCCATGAACGAAGAGCAATTCCGCGCAGCTTTTCGCGGAAGCGCCCTTAAGCGAACCAAGTGGCGCGGCTTGGTGCGAAATGCCTGCATTGCCCTCGGCAATTCCTCACAGGTTCGTGGCTCGCGCGAGCACGAGAAAATCTGTGCCCTTCTCCGGCGACTTTCCGCCAGTTCCGAATCGCTCATCGCTGAATCTGCCCAATGGGCGCTTTCGCGCATCGAATAACCTTGAAGACCAATCTCGGCTCTGTCGGATTCGGCCATTGAGGCCACTCGGCGGGGAGCAGTATGATACTGTCGGCTGGTTGGCCAGCCTCCTTGCCGCAGGAGATCCCCATGCATCGCCGGAAGTTTCTGGTGGACACCGGGATTGTCCGTGCGGAATTGCGGGAGTACGCAGTGGCGCTTCCGCGGTTTTGCGCTCCGGCACCGCGTTGGAACTTGAATTAAATCTTAAACTGGAGGAAAAATCCGTGGCATTTACCGTCCCCCCCTTACCGTACTCATTCGACGCACTCGAACCCTACATTGATGCCAAAACCATGGAGATTCACCACGACAAGCACCACGGCGCTTACGTCACGAACTTGAACAAGGCGCTGGAGGGCCACTCCGAGCTCCAATCCAAGTCGCTTGAAGACCTTCTCAAGAACCTCGACTCCATCCCCGAGAATATTCGTGGCGCAGTCCGCAACAATGCCGGCGGGCATTGGAATCACTCTCTTTTTTGGACGCAAATGAAGAAGGGTGGCGGCGGCGAACCGCAAGGTGAACTCGGCGCTGCGATTAAATCAACGTTTGGGTCTTTCGCGGAATTTCAAGCCAAATTTGCTGCCGCCGGACTCGGTCGCTTTGGTTCCGGCTGGGCTTGGCTCATCGTGAAGGGTGGTTCACTGGTCGTCGATTCCACGCCGAACCAGGACACTCCGTTCCTTCTCGGAGGCAAAGCCGTTCTCGGTCTGGATGTCTGGGAACACGCCTACTATCTAAAGTATCAGAACGTCCGCGGCGACTACATCAAAGCATGGTGGAATGTCGTCAACTGGGACTCCGCCGCCCAGCTCTACGCCGCTGCGAAGAAGTAATTATTGCGGCAACGTCATCGAAGGAAACACGAAGGCCCGGTCCGAGTGATTCGAACCGGGCCTTCTCTACTTCCTCAGGCTCCCCATTTCTTCTTTTGGTCTACGCCATCATCGATCGCTTTGCCAGTGGAACCACAGCCGCGCTCCGCGTACTGCCGTTGAAACCCTGCGGCGGAGGCGCGAACGGGCGAACTTCCCGCGTTCCGACGGCCGCTGGCAACTGCCTCGGTCCAATCGTATTGATCGAGGCTTCGCGGACCAGCTCCATTCGTCCCCGGACACGGAACTTGGCCAGCAGCGACGAGACGTGGAACTTCACCGTACGCTCGGAAAGATTCAGCGTGGCGGCTATTTCCTTGTTGGCCAGGCTCCTCATAACGCCGCCGAGGACTTCTTCTTCGCGGCGCGTGAGCTTCACGGGACTGCATACAGATTGCCCTGCTTCCAGCAGTTTCTCCGCTTTCTCTCTAAGGCCCTCCAGCTGTTCAGTTTCCGCCACAACCATGACAAGGTAATCGCTTGGCGACTGGCCCCTCACCATGCAGTGCATGGCGAGCAGTCCGGCGGCTTGGTCCACGGGAAAGCCTCCATCAGGCCCTGCTTCCACGTGAAAATGGGTTACTCCCGTGTTTTTTTCATAAAAATAGTAAAGATTGCGAGGGCTTTCTGGGCGGGGACGATTCAATTGATGCTGTTCACTTCTGCGGATAAGCTTCACGCGCACCCCTCAGTGCAGCCTCGTGAGACCACCGAAGCTTATTGTTTAGATTGAAACCCCGTTCGGAGGCGAGTTGCTCAGCGTAGGCAAGCGGCCAAGTAAGAAGCCGTCACAGAGGGCATGGTCCCGATGCCTGGATCCTAAAGGCATGCATCGGGTTGCGAGAAGGAGCTCCCTGCCGGTTCGCCTGCGTCATTACACCGAACCTTCCCATTCGTGCATTTTCCCCTCCGAACACTGGCAGGCACAACTCATTCAAAAGTGGGGCACTTAGTTCCCTCTGCATCACAATCAGGTGTTCACCCTAACGTAGGAATTGCACGGTTCGCGAAATTTTTCCACCTATCGAGGATTGTGAATCCTGCAGGAATCTTCACGGACGCACCGTTTCTCGAAACGCCGCGATGCATGATTGGACACAAAACGATGGCCATCGACGTAGGCTGTGAAATCTGCTCAATCCCCTGTGGAAAAAGTCTCCCGGGAAAAGGCCTGTGGAAAACTATCCGATTTCAGGAATCTAGCTGCTTCGCGTCCTAACTTAATATGTCAGGACGCGCGTCTGATTCGGAGAGATCAACTCGTAAGTGACACCGCGCCACCGTATTTTGCGTGTGAATACAGAGACGATGAAATTCACTAAATAGAAGTACGACAGGAAGACCGGCAACACGACATAGATCCAGGCCTGGCCGGCGATTTGCGACCGGTAGAGCGCCAACACCTCGGAGACCCCCGCGGCGCGCAGAGCGCCTCGTATCATCGCCAGCAGCACGGGCAAGAACGTAAGCGTTGCCAAATGAAACGCCGGCCGCGTCGCGAGGAAGTCACCAAGACTGAGCACTATTCCGAGAACCAGAGTAACGCTGTAGAGCAGGTGGATCCCCGCGGATATCCCCCACATTTTTTGCGCGTACACCCGCGTGATCAGAATTTGTCGGTTTGTAAATTCCATCAGCCCGGTGAAATCTGTCTCGACAAACGAAGGCACCAGGCATTCCGGCAAAAAAACAATTGGCCGGTCGGCTCGCTCCAGCGCGCGTGTCATCGAATAATCATCGCTGACGGAATGGAGCCACTCTTCAGCCACGCCCGCCTGGTCGAATACGCTTCGGCGGATCGCCGTTCCTCCTCCCCAGCAGAAATTTTTTCCCTTTTCCGACAGCATTGTGGCGAGTGGTGCATTCCATGCCGCCAGCACCGCGGTGGCAAAGTTGCCCTTGTTAGGAATCAGCCATCGCATCGTGGTTGTGGCGCCGATCCGCGAATCCGTCAGCGGAGCCACCATTCGGTGCAGCCAGGTCTTTCCCGGCCGTCCGTCCGAGTCCACAAACACGAGCACCTCGAAATCCTCGGGCAACTGAAGCACTCCCAACCTCAAATTGTTCACTTTCTCGCCGCACCCATCCGGCTTGTCCGTGATGACCACTTGCGCCTTCGCCCGCGACGATGAGGCCACGCGCTTCACGATGCTGTAAGCCGGATCGCTCGCTGATGCGATCAGGAAGAAAATCTCATAATTCTGATACTCGAACTCCGTGAGTGAAACCAGATTGCGTTCCAGGGCCGGCTCAATCCCTTTGCAAGGACACAGCACCGCAACCTTCGGCGAGTAGAATCCCGGATCCGTATGCAGTCGCCGCCGCGCGTATCCCAGCCATTGAAGTCCCTGTCCGATTAGATAGAGACCTAGTAGAATCTGGGAGATCGCCAGAAAATAGAATATGATTTCCACGCTTTTCGAGAATAGCAGACGCTGCGTGCTCGCGCTTGGCCGTGTGTGCGGGTAGAATCGCACCGGTAAACGTCCGTATTATGGAGAAAAGGGATGCCTAATCGTCTGGACTCTGCGATGGTAACCACGGGAATCGAAATCCCCGGCTATCGGATCGTTCGAAACTTTGGGATCGTGCGCGGCCTCATCGTCAGGTCTCGAAGTGTCATTGGTAATCTTGGCGCCGCCTTGCAAACCATCGTCGGCGGAAACATCACCATCCTCACTAACCTCTGCGAAAAGGCTCGCGAGGACGCCTACGAATTGCTCATGCAACATGCCGCTGAACACGGGGCCAACGCCATCATCGCCATGCGCTACGATGCAACCGAGGTCATGCAAGGCGTGACCGAAGTCCTGGCGTATGGCACTGCCGTACAGGTCGAGCGCATTTCGTAGCTTTCGATTTGAGCCTTCGCGACGAATCGCGCCGGGCCGTCCCCCGGTGATAGAATCTCGCTTCCCATGTTTTGCTCCTCTTGCGGTGCAAAGGCATCTCCCACAGGACGATTCTGCTCCACTTGCGGGGGAGCGCTCGACCTGAATGCCGCGGCTACGATTGACACAAATGAGCTGACCGCCGAACAGGAGACCATCCCGCCTCCTTCAACGCCGCGCAAGACCCCTTCCGCGCACACTCCGTCGCGGTCCCCTCGCCTGCCTTCTGGCGGCAGCGGCACGAGACCAGCCAGCTCCGATCCTATTGGCGGCGGTCGGTTCACTCCAGGAGAGGTCATCGCCGGGCGCTATCGCGTAGTGGCCCTGGCTGGGCGTGGCGGGATGGGCGAAGTCTACCGCGCCGAAGACTTAACTTTGGGCCAACTGGTTGCCATCAAGTTTCTGCCTGAGAGCCTTTCGCAAGACGCGGATTCTCTGGCCCGATTTCATTCTGAGGTTCGCATCGCGCGGCAGGTTTCCCATCCCAATGTTTGCCGCGTTTTCGACATCGGTGAATCCGACGGCGCGCCCTTTCTTTCCATGGAGTATGTTGACGGCGAGGATCTCGCCTCGCTCGTTCGCCGCATCGGCAGGCTTTCTCCCGATAAAGCCACGGAAATCGCGCGCCAGATTTGCGCGGGACTTGCCGCGGCCCATGAGCGCGGCGTCGTTCATCGCGATCTTAAGCCATCCAACGTGATGCTCGATGCCTCCGGAAAAATTCGCATCACTGATTTCGGTCTGGCAGGAATCGCCGCAAGCATTCAAGGTGCGGATATACGCGCCGGGACGCCCGCCTATATGGCGCCGGAGCAGCTTGCCGGAAAAGAAGTCTCTGCCCGAAGTGATATTTACTCGCTGGGCTTGATCCTCTGTGAAGTCCTTACGGGGAAGCGCGTCTTCGAGGCTGCGACCCTGCCCGAGCTGCTGAAGCTCCGCGAACACGGCACGATAACCAACCCTTCGACGTTCGTGCCCCACCTCGATCCTCTCATCGAACGCGTCATTCTTCGTTGTCTGGAAAATGATCCCGCGAAACGGCCCGCATCAGCGTTGCAGGTCGCGGCGGCACTGCCAGGGGGCGATCCTCTGGCTGCCGCTCTCGCTGCGGGTGAAACGCCCTCGCCGGAAATGGTCGCAGCCGCGGGTGCCACCGAAGGGATCAAGCCGAGTCTCGGGCTGGCGCTGCTCGCAACGGTGCTTCTCTGCCTTGTGGCCAATTTGTTTGTGGCCGATCACTACAAATTGCAGAACTTGGCGCCGCTGGAAAAGCCCCCCGAAGTTCTTCTGGCACGCGCTCAGGAAATTACCCAACAACTCGGCTTCTCGGAGACGCCCGCTGACAGCACCTACGGATTCGCCGCCGATAGCAGCTATCTCGATTACATCCAGGATCACGACAAATCGCAATCACGGTGGCAGCGCTTATCCGCTGACCGTCCTGCGGCGATGCTGTTTTGGTATCGCCAGAGTCCGCGCGGATTGGAGTCTTTCAATTTCTTCAATTCTCTCGGTGCAGGAATCGTCACGCGCTCGGATCCTCCGTCGGACATAACCGGCATGATCACGATCGAGATGGATTCGCGGGGCCGCTTGCTCTCCTTCAAGCGCATTCCACCGCAGCACGACCCACCGGACTCAACCGCCTCCGCACCCGATTGGTCCGAGCTTTTCGCCGCCGCGGGCCTGAATCCAACGGCGTTTTCGTCCGCCGCCCCTGAATGGTTTCCTCTTTTTTATTCTGACACGCGTGCTGCATGGACACGGCAACTTCCTGCTCCCGCCAGTGTCACGGAGCGCATCGAAGCCGCTTCTTACCATGGCAAACCGGTTTTTTTCCGAGTGCTATACCCTTGGACGAGGCCGGAACGGGACCAGGCCTTCGAACTCTCCACACACCAAAAGTTCGCCAACATTATTGGCATCTTCATCTTTGCCGCCCTGATTGTCGGCAGCGCACTGGTTGTCCGGCGTAATCGTCGCCTCAAGCGCGGCGACGAAGTCGGCTCCGCGCGCTTGGGTAATTTCCTCTTTTTCCTGTTTCTGGCAATGTGGGCCTTGCGCGCGCATCACCTTGCTTCCGCCGACGAATTCGGCGTCGCCATACTTGGGCTCGCGGGGGCTTTTCTTATCTCCTCATTTGCACGGCTCCTCTATTTTGCTCTCGAGCCCTTTGTCCGTCGCCGCGATCCCCGCACTTTGATTTCCTGGGCCCGCCTTATCGGCGGCAAGATTCGCGATCCACTTGTCGGTCGCGACGTTCTCATTGGCACGGTGTACGGCGTTCTACTGGCGCTGTTCGAGTCTTCCGATAATCTTCTCCTTCCACTCTTTGGCGGGCTGCCTCCGGCACCTGGCACGCCCGCCATGGATACTCTGCTTGGCTTTCGCCCCATCCTCGGTTCCGTCTTCGCTTACACCTGGGTCTACGTGCTTTATGCCCTGGGGGTTTTCTTCATGCTTTTCTTGCTCCGCTTTCTTGTCAGAAAGGACTGGGTTGCGGCGCTGGTGATCGTTTTCCTCGGTGCCATCACCAACTCCGGAGGCGACTACTTCTGGATCACATTCCTGGCCGCGGCGGTTATTTGGCTGTCCATCTATTTGGTCTTGCGACGCTTCGGCGTGCTCGCGTTGGTGGCCGGGCTCGTTGTCCAGAATATCCTCGTTGTCTTCCCCATGAGCTCGCATCTGAGCCGCTGGTACGCTTCAGGAGGCGTCGCTGGCATGGTTACGATCATCGCCATCGCTCTGGTGGCGCTTTACTTCGCCTTGGCCGGCCAGCAATTGTTTTCTCCTGCAGCCCTCGATGAGTAGAGCCCGCAGCTTCAGGATCTAGCGCTTTCGATCTGCTGGCACGTTGCCCGGTGCATGCAATACCGAACCGCTCACCGCTCCGGCTAGGATTTCCAGATCGTTCAGTGCGCGGCTCGCGGCGATCCGCGCCATTTCCAAAAAAGACGAATCCAGCAGGAAGGCGCAGCGGTCCACAAATGGATGACTGGCGGCTTCGTACGGCTTGCGGTTCCTCCGCACGGACGTATTGCGTGCCAACAGATCTTCGTAGATTTGTAAGTCCGACTGAAAATCGAGCGCGTCTCCCGCGCTCCATTTTTGCTGCCTCGTAAGCGCCGCAAGGTACTTTCGGCGAAAGACCCCCGCGTCCTTGCGTGACATGGGCCGCGGTTTGGCCCTGCCCGCTGGGAGCGGCTCGGCGTAAGTGATTTCGAGCGCCCGCGCACTCACCGCCAGCAACGCTTCCCGCTGCAACAGTTCCAGCAGGTCGCGATAGAGCGATGCATGGGCCTGCAAGGCGTTCCGCCCGTGCTCTACGACATACGAATCCACAAATCGCGGCACAATCCGCTCGCGCTGCAGTCCTTCCGTCAGGCGTTGTGCCAGTTCAGCAGGCGCCTCGGTTCTTAATAGCTTTTCCGGAGCCATATCCGAGACCATGGTAGCAGGAGTTGCATTCTCTCCTATGCTCCACGCTAAAAGATAAAGCCCAGCAAGCATCGCTGGGCTTCTCTTTTTCGCTCTTTACCTTCGGACGCGCGTTACCGCGCGTGGGCCATTACTGACTACGAACTACCCCCTACTCACTTCCCCTTCAATGGATGGCCCGCGGGCTCGCGGGGCTCACTTGCTTCGTCTTTGGTTCAGGCTGCGGCACGATAGGAGGCACTACCGCTTCCTTGGACAGCGCGTGCTCCAGCACCTCATCGAGATTGCGTACGTAGGTGATCTTCATGTCGCCGAGAATCTCCGGCGGTAGATCCGCTACTGCGTTTGGTTCGTTGTCCGCCGGCAACAGCACTTCCTTGATCCCCGCTCGCTTTGCTCCGAGGACTTTTTCCTTCACGCCCCCGATCGGCAGCACGACTCCGGAAAGCGTCATCTCGCCGGTCATTGCGAGCCGATCGCGCACGGGCCGTCCCGTGAGCATGCTCACCAGGGCAGTTACCATCGCCGCCCCTGCCGACGGGCCATCCTTTGGTACGCCTCCGGATGGCACGTGAATGTGGATGTCCTGCTTGCGGAAGAAGTCAGGATCGATCCCGTACCTTTCCGCATTCGCTCGCGTCCAGGTTAGCGCCGCGGTCATTGATTCCTGCATGACCTCGCCCAGGTGCCCGGTCATCGTGAACTGCTTCCCGCCGCGCATGCGGCTGGCTTCGATGAACACGATATCCCCGCCGACTGGAGTCCACACTAGGCCGACTGCTACGCCGGGTTTCTTGACGCGCTCCTCGACCTCTTTTTCCGTCCGGAACTTCGGCACGCCCAGGTATTCGCGAACGATTTCCGGCGTCACTTCCATTTTTTCCAGCTTGCCTTCCGCGATGCGCCGCGCTTGTTTTCGCGTAATCGTCGCGATTTCCCGCTCGAGGTTTCGTACGCCGGCTTCCCGAGTGAAGCTGTGTATAATCTCGCGCAACGAGTCATCGGAAAAATCGATCTGCTCGCCCACTTTCAACCCGTGTTCCTGGGCCTGCTTGGGGATCAGATATTTGTGCGCGATATGCAGCTTTTCTTCCCCCGTATATCCCGGAAGTTCGATGATCTCCATGCGGTCCCGCAGCGGCTCCGGGATGGGATCCATCCAGTTAGCCGTCGCGATGAACAGCACTTTCGATAGATCGAACGGCACGTCCAGGTAATGATCGCGGAACGCGTTGTTCTGCTCCGGATCCAGCACTTCCATCAATGCCGAGGACGGGTCTCCCCTGAAATCGCGGCCCAGCTTGTCCACTTCATCGAGCATCATCACTGGATCGTTCGATTCCGCCCGCTTCAGCCCTTGTATGATCTGCCCGGGCAGCGCGCCTATATAGGTGCGCCGGTGGCCGCGGATTTCCGCTTCATCGTGCATACCGCCCAAAGCGATGCGCACGAACTTGCGGCCCAGCGATCGCGCGATGGATTTCCCAAGCGAGGTCTTGCCCACGCCCGGAGGCCCAATGAAACACAAGATCGGCCCTTTCATTCCCGGTTGCAATTTCTTCACCGCCAGGTAGTCCAGAATCCGTTCCTTCACTTTTGCCAGGTCGTAGTGATCTTCATCGAGGATCTGTTTCCCCTTCGCGATGTCGATCTCGCTCACTCCGGAAGACTTGGACCACGGCAAAGATGTCATCCATTCCAGGTACGTGCGCGAAACCATGTATTCCGCGGATGCCGGCGTCATTTTCGCCAGGCGCTTCAATTCGCGGTCACACTCTTTCTTGGCCTCGGCCGTCATTCCGGCATCTTCCATCTTCTTGCGTAGCTCGTCGATCTCCTGGGTCGAATCGTCGGATTCTCCAAGTTCCTTCTGGATGGCTTTCATCTGCTCGCGCAGCAGGTATTCGCGCTGGTTCTGGCCCACCTGTTCCTGTACCTGCTCATGGATTTTCGAGCGCAGCTCCAGCACTTCCAGCTCTTTCGAAAGCTCGCGAATCAACATGTCGAGGCGCTTGCGCACGCTCGGAGTCTCGATCAGCTCTTGCCGCAAAAGGGTCGAGAGAGACGGCAACGTCCCCGCGATGAAGTCCGCCAGCCGGCCCGGGTCCTCGATGTTCATGGCCACCGATTGCAAATCGTCTGAAAGCTGGGGCGAATGGCTTACCACGTCGCGGAAAAGATCCTGTGCGTTGCGTTGCAGCGCCTCGAGTTCCGCGTCAACATCACCGATAATTTCGGGCTGCGACTCCACACGCGCGCGCAAGAACGGCCGCAAACTTATCAGTTCCAGGACGTTGATGCGCTGCAAGCCTTCCAGGAAAATGACAACGTTCCCGTTGGGCATTTTCACGGTTTTGTGAACTTTTGCGAGTGTGCCGACTTTGTGCAGATCTGCGGCAGCCGGGTCTTCAATCCGGGGGTCGAGTTGCGCAACCACTCCCAGGACTTTTTCCTCGCCTTCCAACGAATTAACCAGCGCCAGCGAGCTCTCCCGGCCTACCGTCAGGGGCAGTACGGCTCCTGGAAACAGGACCGTATCCCGGACCGGCAGGATCGGAAGAATCTCGGGCACCAAATGCTTTTTCTCAGCCATTGTGAATGTCCCCTAAATCCCGGCGATGGGTAGCCTCTCCCGCGCCTAAAAAGCTTAGATGCAGGCCTTAACAAAAGGGTGCAGAGAGATGCGATTACCGCTAGCATGAAATCTTAGCATGCAAAGCTCATATTTTAGCATTCTTCAGTCTCTCTCGCAAACTCATATCTAACCATTTTTTTAACATATACTTAAGGATAGATCAGTGCTGTCCCCACTACCCCCACGTTGCTCGAGCGGTCAGTTTCGGCTATGCCGCCTCTGGGCTTCTACCCGCTCAAGGGGAACTTACTTCGAACGAACGCCTCGGCCTCTTCTTTGGTCGCAACTTGCCCCTCCAGTTGCGCATCTTCGACTGCCCTTAGTATTTCGCTAAATAGGGGTCCAGGGATATAGCCCATTTGGCTCAAATCGTTGCCGGTTAGGACACGCTGTGGACGCACTTGCTCGGAGGGCGTTTCCGCAAGAAAGCGCTGCACCAGCCCGTACGAATCCAGATTTCGATGGCTTGATAGACAGTCCAGCCGATGCAGTTCCATATGCTCTTCAAAATGCGGAAGCCGCACAAACCTCTTCAGAGTCGAGGTCTTCATTTCCCCTACGTCCTTGAAGCGCATGTGATTGGCCACCAATGTCAGGACTTGCTCTGTCTCCTCGTTCGAAAACCGGTATCGCCGGCAGATCGCCTCGGCCATTTTCACGCCCACATCAACGTGGTGGTCGAAGCGGATGCGGTCGCCCGTTTTCGTAGCCGGCCTGTAAGTTGGCGGCTTGCCGATGTCGTGAAGCAGCACGCCCCATGCCAGCGTTGCGGAACTTCCCGCGGGCAACTGTTCGATCATAAGCATCGTGTGGATCCACACGTCCCCTTCCGGATGAAATTGCGGCGGCTGCGGCACGCCTTTCATCGCCGCGATTTCCGGCAGTACGATCGATAGAAGCCAGGATTTCTCAAGCAGTTCGAATCCCAGGCGGGCTGCTCCTTCTGTCAGAAGCTTGGTCAGCTCCTCGCGAATCCGCTCGGCGGAAACGTCGGTCACCGCTCCCGCATGCTTTCGAATCGATGCAAACGTGTTGTGCTCGATCTCGAATCCGAATCTCGCGGCAAATCGAACCGCCCGCATCATCCGCAGCTTGTCTTCCCCAAATCTTCGATCAGGATCGCCAATCGCGCGAATCACTCCCGCCCTGAGATCTCTCTGCCCGCCGACAAAATCCAGAATCTCGCCGGTGTCATGCCGCATCAGCAATCCATTGATTGTAAAGTCGCGGCGCTGCACATCTTCTTCGGGCGAATTCGAATAGACCACGCGGTCCGGATGCCGCCCATCCGAATACCCCACATCCGAGCGAAACGTCGCCACTTCCACTTTCCACACGTCGCGCGGCACAATCACAACGCCAAATTGCGCCCCGACGGCAATCGCTTCCGGAAACATCTCCATCACGCGTTCGGGCCTGGCGTCCGTGGTCACGTCGTAGTCCGCAGGCTCCCGCCCCAGCAGCAAATCGCGCACACAGCCGCCCACCAGCAGCGCTTGGTTGCCGTTGTGCTGCAGCGTTTCGCAAATCGAATTGGCCAGCTCGCGAGCCGTCACAACGCGATTATGCGACATCTGCGGCGTCAAAAGGGAGAGATGTAAGAGAGGAATTATCCTCTGGAGGTTACTCGCAGCGAAATACCAGGCAAGTGATGTCATCCGACTGCCGCGTGAAGCCGACGAAATCGTCCACGCGCTTCATTAAAAAGTTTAGCGAGTCCTGCGCATTCGCGCCGGGCAGCGCGCGGACGGCGTCGACCCACCGTTCGCTGCCAAACTCCTGGCCTTTTTCATCGAAAGCTTCTACCACTCCGTCCGTGTAGAAAACCAGCGCATCGCCCGGATTTAAGTCCACTTCCGCTGTCTCGTACGTGGCGCCGGCATCAATTCCCAGCGGCAGCCCTCCTGTTTCCAGCTTCTGCAGCTCTCCGTTCGCGCGCCTCAGGATCGGAGGATTGTGGCCGGCGTTCACATAGACCATATGACGCGTTCCCGGCTCGTACTCCGCCAGCACTGCGGTCGTAAATCGGCGGCCATCGAGGCTATGGGCGCTGGCATAAAGATTCAGGCGCACGACCATTACTCCCAGTGGAACGCCTTCGCCGGCGATCGTGCGCAAACTTGCTTGCAGAGTCGCCATCAGCAGCGCCGCCGGGATGCTCTTGCCGGCCACATCCGCGATCACTAGCATCAATTTTCCATTTTCCGCCGCACTCGCCGTCGGATAAAACGCATCGTAATAATCTCCGGCCACAGAATTCTGCGGACGAGATGCAAACGCGATGTTCGCTCCGGTGACTTGCGGCGGCTCCGATGGCACGAGCCAGGTCTGAATCTCCCGCGCGATTTCCAGGTCGCGCTTCATCGTCACCTTGTCCGCGAGCTCCAACGCCAGCAAAAGCAGAAACAGCCCTGCTGATATCAGGCCCAAATTGAAGTCGAAAGTGACATTATTGTGGCCCTGCACATTGATGTTCGGCACGAAGAACAGCGCCACAGCGATCACCAGAATCACGCGCCGCACCGGCGTCAGCTTCATCACCAGCGACCAGAACAGCGCCTTGACGATTCGCCAGAACCTCGGCCGCCCTCGCCGGCTCACCATCTCTTCCGAATCGGCTTCTTTCATGTAGAAGCCATAGCTGGCGCGGGCGTCGGCAGTGAATTGCGACCAAAGCTCGTCTAATTCGCGGCCTTCGCTAATGCGTTGCCAAAATTCGGAAAGCCTCCCGCCGCGGGCGCGAGCGGCGGTGTCTGAAGAGGGCGTTACGGTGCGCATTCGGAAAGTATAGGGCATCCCCTGCGATTCGTCGCAGCGTGCGTCACGACTCACTCGACTTCTTGAGGTTGGCCCTGCCGAAGGTAGACAATCTCGGTTCATCGCGTTCTTCCGTCGAACCATCGGATCGAAGCGACCCGCCAAATTGCACTTTTCCAAATCCAAAGCGGTCGCGCAGCTTGTCTGTAGCCTTCGTCAATTTTTCCAGCCGTTCCCGGCGCTCGGCATCTAGAAGATCGAGTTGTCCCCCGCCGTGTGTGAGTCCTCCGAGGCTTACGCCAAGCAGCCGGATTTTTCGCTTCATATCTCGGTGCTCGGCAAAAAGCTTTTGGAACACCCGGAAAATATCCGTGTCGAGCTGCGTCGGTTCCGAAAGAGTTTTTGCCCGCGTGTGCGTGTCAAAGCCGGCATAGCGGATCGTCAACGTGAGTGTGCGCGTGGCCAGTCCCGCTTCGCGCAATCGTTTGCAGGCTTTTTGCGAGAGATGGCTGAGCAGCGCGTGCAGCGCTTCGGTGTCGTTCGTGTCTTCGCCAAAGGTGTGATTGTGCGAGATCGATTTTGGTTCGGCATCAATCACGAATTCGTAAGAATCGCCGCCGCGCGCTTTGCGATAGAGCGCTTCTCCCCACTGCCCGAAAACGTTTTCCAGTTTTTCCCGAGGGATCGCGGCTAGTTGCTCCACAGTCTCGATGCTGAGAGCGTGCAGCGCCCGCTCCGTCACCTCGCCGATCCCCGGAATCTTCCGTACCGGCAAGGGAGCCAGGAAGCGCGCTTCCTGGCCGGGCGCAACCCACACCAGCCCGCGTGGCTTGGCCTGGTCCGATGCGACTTTAGCGACGAGTCGCGTTGTGGCCAGGCCGGCGGAGCAGGGAAGCGCTGTCGTGCTCGTGATGGTGCGAAGCAGTTTGTCAGCGGCGGAAAGCGGCGGGCCGTGCAATCGCTCCGTGCCGGAAAGATCGAGATAGGCTTCATCGATCGAGACCATCTCAACGATGGGTGAAAATTTCGCGAGAATTGTCGCGATGCGATCACTCCACTCGCCGTACTTTTCGTGATGGCCATCCAGAAATACCGCGTGCGGACAAAGGCGGCCCGCGGTTCGCAGCGGCATCGCAGAATGTACGCCGTATTTGCGCGCCTCGTAACTCGCCGCCGTGACCACGCCGCGCTGGTCCGGGCGTCCCCCGACGACCACCGGCCTGCCGCGAAGTTCCGGCCGCTCCAGCAATTCCACGGACACGAAGAATGCATCCATGTCTACATGCAGGATGGATGCAACCGCAGTGGCCGCTTGCTCTTCGAGAGGTCCATGCTTGGCCCGAAATCGCGCCAGGTCCGGCATCTGGCTAGCCTACTCTTGTTTCAATCTTCGCCACAACTTCGCTATCGGCTAGGCTCGTTCAGCGGCGATGACTCGGTCAACTCCCGCAAGATCTCTGGTCACGCCGACGTTCGTCCAATATGGGGATTCGAGAAGTGGTTGCACTGCGGGCAGGCTGTTATGGCCTAGTTCGAGAACCAGGAGACCGCCTGGCTTCAAATGTTGGGCCGCCTGCGCGATCAAATCCGCGTAGATTTCGTAGCCTTCCTCGCCGCCGTACAGCGCGACCTCAGGTTCGTGGTCGCGGACTTCGCGCATCAGCGAATTTTTTTCGTTGCGGCCGACATACGGCGGATTGCTCACAATCAGATCGAACTGGGAAGGAAGCTCCCTATCGGCGGGCAAAATCTTGCCTGGTAGGGGCGCAGCATGCTGCGCCCCTGCCACCGCGGCCGCAGCATCGGAGGTCGTGGCACACGTCAGGAGATTGCACTCCACAAAAAGTATGCGCTCGGAAAAAGCGTGGCGGGCAGCGTTTCGTCTGGCGAGTGCCAAAGCCGCAGCCGAAATGTCGGTCGCAAAAAATCGCGCGGCGGGCAGCTCTTTCGCGAGCGCGATGGCGATGCAACCGGAGCCGGTGCCGATGTCGATGATTTCAAGACCTTCGCCAGTCAGCGTTTGTTTGCGTCCGCCACGCCTCTCGCGGATGGCCAAACGTTCGAGCGCAACTTCGATTACGTGCTCCGTCTCCGGGCGGGGAATCAAAACATCGGGCGTGACTTCAAACTCCAGTCCCCAGAATTCCTGCTTGCCAATCAGATGTTGCGTGGGCTCGCCTTCGGCGCGGCGCGCAATCAAAGAAACGTAACGATGCGCGTCGAGGTGAGAAACGGTCTCTTCCGGATGGGCATAGAGCCAGGCGCGATCGCGGCCAAGCACATGAAGGAGAAGCAACTCCGCGGCAAGCGTGTAGGAGGGAACCTCAGCATCGCGAAGTTCTGCGATGCCACGTTTAAGCGCCGTGCGAATATCGAGAGTTCTCTCCATTTGCATAGAGCGGGATGAACGCGCTCGCCTCGCGAGCGTCGGCAAATCTCCATTTCCGATAACCGCGAACCGATCTTTACGCGCTTGCTAATTCTTGTTCGAGGCGCTCGGCTTCGTAGTGTGAAACAAGAGCGTCAACGAGCGCGGCGAGCTTGCCTTCCATGACATCGGTCAATTGATGCAGGGTCAAGCCGATGCGGTGATCGGTCACGCGGTTCTGCGGAAAGTTGTACGTGCGGATTTTTTCGGACCGGTCGCCGGTGCCGATTTGGCCGCGGCGTTCGGCGCCGATGGCGGCCTGCTGTTTCTCGAGTTCCATTTCATATAACCGGTTTCGCAAAACGCGCATAGCTTTTGCGCGGTTCTTGATTTGCGATTTTTCGTCCTGCTGGGAAACGACGAGGCCGCTGGGAATGTGCGTGATGCGCACTGCGGAATACGTCGTGTTCACGGACTGGCCTCCCGGACCGGAAGAGCAGAACGTATCGACACGCAAATCTTTGGCTTCGATTTTGATGTCGATATCATCCGCTTCCGGGAGAACCGCGACGGTTGCCGCGGAAGTGTGAATGCGGCCCTGAGTCTCGGTAGCGGGCACGCGCTGCACGCGATGCACGCCGCTCTCGTATTTCAGCTTGGAATAGACCTTGTTTCCTTGGATGGCGGCGACGATTTCCTTGAGTCCTCCCAGATTTGACGGCGAACTTTCGAGAACCTCGACTTTCCAGCCCAGCGTTTCCGCGTAGCGCGAATACATGCGGAAAAGCTCCGCCGCAAACAGCGCGGCTTCGTCGCCGCCGGTCCCGGCGCGGATTTCAACCATGACGCTTTTCTCGTCGTTGGGATCTTTTGGAAGCAGAAGCACTTTCAAATCGCGCTCGACAATTTCCTTGCGCGCAGTGAGGTGCTTTTCTTCTTCCTGGGCGAGTTGCTTCATCTCGGCGTCTTCCGCTTCGACGAACATCTGGTGCGCGCCCGCGAGATCCTTTTCGATTTGCTTGAACTCACGATGCTTCGCGACGATTTCCTCAAGTTCGGCGTGTTGCTTGGCGATCTTCTGAAAACGGGCGGAGTCCGACGCGATTTCCGCGGTCGAAAGCTGCTGCGTGAGCTCGTCGTAGCGACTGCCGAGCTGATCCAATTTGTCTGACAACGTCATTACAGCCATGGCAAAACCTCGTAAAGAAGTAAGTTGTGGGTGCTGAATAGTGAGAGGGAACAGAAAAACCGGGCTCGCGGTTTGGGCGAGTTTGGCGGGACTAGCTAATAAAAGGCGGCGTACACGTATGGAGTATAACCCTGAATTCCCCAAGGCGCAAACGTCCTGGCGGGAGGCCCCGGCAAATGATACAATACCTACATCAGTGACATTGTCAGTGAGGCTGCCATGAAAGCGACCCGTTCCACGGTAATCAGCATGAGGCTGCCGGCAGAAAGCGGTAACCGGCTGAAGCGAATGGCGAACCGTCACGGCTGGACCACCAGCGACGCCAGCGCTCGGCTTGTGGAAGAAGGGCTCAGGCGCTCGGAATTTGCGTATGTGGATTTCCGCGATTCCGCGGCGGGCCGGCAAGCCTACATCCAAGGCAGCTCTCTTGCGGTATGGGAGGTCATGCTGCTTGTTCAACGCTATAAAGCCAATGTTGCCGCCGTCGCTGAACATCTCAGCTGGCCGGAGGCAAAGGTCCAGGCGGCCGCGAATTATGCAAGAGCTTTCCCAGAAGAGATCGAGGGAGCGCTCGCCGAGAATGACTCGATGGGTCTGGAAGCGTTGAAGCGCATGCTGCCGCAAGCGGCGGAATACGGGTCGAATAGGAAACCCAAGAGCTGAGATGCTCAAACTGCTCTTGGACGAGCATATCTCGCCGGCCGTCGCGAAAGGTCTACGGCGCCGCAACAGAATGCTGACGGTCATTTGTATGGGGGATTGGGAGAAGGGAGAGTTTCTGGCACAACCTGACTCTGTTTGTCTGCAGGAAGCTACCGTCCAAGGTCTAACGTTGGTTACGTACGATCGGAGAACGATTCCGCCACTGCTCAAGACGTGGGTGGAAGAGGGACGAAGGCACGGAGGTGTAGTTTTTGTGGACGAGAAGACGATTTCGCCCGCGGATACAGGCAGCCTTGTCCGCGCCTTAAGCGAACTCGCGAAAGCTACCGCAAAGTGGGACTGGAGCGATCGCGTTTGCTTCTTGCGTCGTTGAAAATTATTGCGCGCCGTGGATCGGCCCTGATTTGGATTAACGCGCTCGGTGTGTGCCGCGGCTGAATCACGCAAATGCAGCTTATTTACGAGATATACTGCGATGCGGGATCGAGTGGTCTTCCGTAAGCGGCGGGCCACATAGCAGCGGGAGTGAAAGCAGCGATGAGCGAAGCCGTACGGCCGATTTTGCAAACCACTTCCCAAGAGAGGGAGACTGCGCCGGACGTTGACGCGGGATTCCTCTGGGATTTCTGGTATCCGGCGCTGCGGAGCAGCGCAGTGCGCGGGAACACGCTGGCGACCGCGACGCTGCTGGAAGTGCCGCTTGTGCTGGGACGCACGGCGGAGGGGAAAGCGTTTGCGATGCGCGATTCGTGCCCGCACCGTGGGATTCCGCTGTCGTACGGGCGATTCGACGGGACGACCGTCGAGTGCAGCTATCACGGGTGGCGATTTGAAGCGTGCAGCGGTCAATGCGTCGAGATTCCCTCGCTGACGAGCCAGGACAAACTGAAAGTGGAGCGAGTTTTTGCCGGGCACTATCCTTGCGAAGAACGCGATGGCTATTTCTGGGTGTACATGAATGCAGCTGGAACGCGACAGGATGAGACCACTCCGGCGGTGCCGAAGCTGGCGGTTTTCAGCAACAAATACCGCACAACACATCTCGATTGCGAGCTGCCTTCGCATGTGGATCAGGGCATCATCGGATTGATGGATCCGGCGCACGGGCCGTTCGTACACCAATCGTGGTACTGGCGCAGCCGGCGCAGCATTCACGAAAAGGAAAAAAGGTTTGAGCCGATTCCCAACGGATTCCGGATGAGCCCGCATACGCCGAGCTCGAACAGCGCGCCTTACCGGATGCTGCGGAAATTCACCGGCGAACCAGTGACGACCACGATCGACTTTGTGTTGCCGAATATCCGCACGGAAGAAATTCGCAGCGGTAAGCTGTGGTTTTCGAGCCGGGCGACGGTCACGCCCGTCAAGCGAGATCTCTGCCGGATTGATTTCGTAGCCGCGTGGAATTTGTTCCTGCCGGTGGCGATCTTTCGTATCTTCGCGAAGAAGTTCCTGCGACAGGACCAGGAAACAATGATCCTGCAGGCCGAAGGATTGAAGCACAACCCACGTTTGATGTTGATCGACGATGCGGACCGGCCAGCCAAGTGGTATTTCGGGTTGAAGGCGAACCTGCTGGAATCCAGGCGGACTGGCGCGCCGATGGTCCACCCCATGAATGGACCTGTAACACTGCATTGGCGATCCTGATGAGTGAGTACGTGGTTCGGCGACAGGCGGAAATGCCTGTGCGGCTGAGACTCTGCGCCGGCGGTCGAGAGCAGTACGAATCCCTATAACTCGAAATCGGACGAGACTGGATGAGCCGCACACGCCCCACCCCCGGGTGTGTCGAGAACTGTGAAGTAAACGCATGAAAGAAAAAGAGTTGCGGGCGTTCGTGTGTGTTGAATGTTTACTGGCTGTGGAAAAGGAGGGAAGCGAGTAGGCGACTGGAGTTGCACCGGATACCCCACCCCCCGTGTTTTGCAAAAGAGTGCGCAAATGATTGAGATTGGGATGGTTACGGAAATATTGTTTTTTGAAGAGTGCGGAAGGGATTGAAAAGAGGGAATTTAATTTTTTGCTCTTCTGAGGAAAGAGTGAAGACAGAGTCGGAGCAGAGAGGAACGGTCGCGGACTGACACGGCTAGGGTCGAGGAGGGGACTGAGGCTTCTCTTCAACCACAGGACGCGGAGGCCACAGAGAAGAGAGCGGGGCGAGGGGGCGTGTCCTGCAGCGAACATGTAAGATTTTAGCAGAAAGATAGTACTAATGTCAAGTAAAATTATAGTTACCATTCGAATCGTTGCGGAACTGGCTGAGAAGAAGGGAGTTTAAAGAGCCAAAAAACAAGAGTGCTTGGAGTGGAAGACTAGCGGAGGCGGGAGAGGTCGATGTCGAGGGAGACGGGATCGCCCTCGGGCGGGAAGACTTGGATGGTGGTGGTGTCGGAGACGAAGGCTCTGGCGGGGTAGTCGAACTGAAGAGTGGCGCCAGAGAGGGTGCAACCGCCATAGCTGTCGCAGGAATAGATTGGGTCCCCCGAAGCGTCGAGGGGAGCGATGCTCTTGTCCTTGACGAGGAAAGTCACCTGGAAGTCTTTCCAGAAATCGTAGGGGCGCTGGACGTAGCCGACGGGAGCGCCCTTATGAGGGTCCAAAGCTTGGGGAATGAGCGCGCCGTATGTAGGCGTGAGCTGAATCTGGATGATGATGCGGACAAGTTCCGGTTGCTTGCGATGATCCTGCTCGGCTTGCTGGGCACTATAGTTCATGGTGCGCCGGCTGGAGAGCTGGGCGACGAGAGCGAAAGGGGTCAGTAAAGTGATCGAGGAAATGTCCGGCCCTGTTTCGGGCGCCGGAAGAGACGTGGTGTATTTGGCAAGTAACTCGGCGAAGTCCTGCCCGCGACGTTGGCCGAGGAAGTAGGCATCGCGGACGGCTTCGGGGGAGAGGGGAGTGTCAAAGGCGATAGCGGGAGGGATGAGTAGGAAAGAGAGGAGCAGAGCGCAGAACGAGGTCAAGCGGGAGTGCATGCGGGCGGGCCTCCTAGAGATTATTAGACGTAGAGGAATGATACCAAGGTTTCGGAAGGTGCCTGCGAGTGCGTGGTAAAATCTACCCATGTCACAGAAACAGTTGGTAGCGGCGATAGATAAACGGTTCGGCGCGCTGAATCGAAGAGAGCGAATCAGGAAGATTCGCGAATTGGCTGCTGACTCCACAAAATGATGACAGGTTTATCCGCGAGACTTTTCCTAAGCTTGATAGCGAGGCCTTTCCGACGGGGGCACGCAAGGAATAGAGGTTAGGCAACAAGCTGACGTTCGACCGTGAGCGTGTTAGGATTGCGATATGTCGCACGTGGTATACAAAGTGGAGACGGAACGCGAGGATGACGGACGCTGGATTGCCGAGGTGCTGGATCTGCCCGGCGTGATGGCTTACGGGGCCACCGAGAATGAAGCGGTCGCGTCGGCGCAAGCGCTCGCCCTTCGCGTGATTGCAGATCGAATCGAGGCTAAGAAAGAGCCCACCGAAACGGTGACAGTTTCTATCGAAGCTGCGTGACAATGAGCCGCTGGCCGAGCAGTAAGGCAGCGAAGGTCTTCCGAGTACTGCTCCGAATTGGTTACACAATCAAATCACAAAGAGGATCGCACTTTGTTCTGACGCATCCAGAACGAGGGGACTATGTATGGGCCTTTCACGACTCCGCAGAAATCGGACCGAAGATGCTGGCTCGAATTGCAAAGCATACTGGCCTTCGACCGGAGGACTTGTGATGCTGACAACTGGATGTGGAGCTTGAATGATTCAATACTCCAGATCAAGTTGACCACTGAAGTGGTTTGTTGGGCGAATCAATAGTTTCAAGCAACCGGCGAAGTTCAATGCAGCGAGCCTGCACAATATCGTTGAGGAGTGGAAAGTCAGCTTGTATCTGCGTGGCCAAGGCCTGTTCCGGTTGGTCGGCCAGCCGCTCGACGCAGCGGCAAAGCACATTGCTCACGTTGTCTACCTTGAGAACTCCTTGCAGGAATTTGATATTCGGGGCCTGCCAACAGTGATCGTATAGGTGGCCTTCGAACTCCCAGAGGCAGGGAGGGCCGCCTCCATTGTCCGGAGTCCACGGAGCAAAGACCGGGTTCTCATTCTCTGGGTACATCAAGCTGGATATGTACTGGTTAGCGGCAACGGCGCGGCCGACGGACTCGATGGACCACCAGGCCGTCCATAGCGAGGCCATATCCGGCCGTAGAACGCCATAAGTTGTGAGCGCTCTGATCCAGCGATACGGTTTGGCGTTCGAGCCCTGATAGGCGAGGCCGCGCTGGTCGTCAATTTCTTCAAGAATGGTTTCGTGCATGTAGGCTGACACCACTGCCGCTTGATTTTCATTCAGGTGTTCGTCGAATATTTTGCGGTTGGCGAGGACAGGGTAAAGATATTCGACAAAACCGCCGTATCCATAATTTCCTTTCAGATCGTCACGCCACGCCTCTAAACAAAAAGGCAGCAGATAGACGAGCAACGAGGACTGTATCTTCGTGTAAAGCAGGTCATGCACATAATTCCACAAATCTTCTGCTTCAGCGCGCTCTCCGGGCTTGAGTCGCACAAGCCGCCTTAAATGTCTGTCGTTGAATTCAAAGGGTTCTTGCGTAATTTTCTCTGGAGGTTTCGTCGCATGAAGTGCGCGATGCAGCGAGACTGGGGCTCTGTTTCCGCGGGAAGTCATTGCAAAGTCAACGATAGCGTAAGGCGGCTGAGGCCTCAATTGCCTGCGGACCAATTAAACAATGGCGACGCTAGATGCGGCGAGGGGTGTTGGGGAAGTCGAGCCAGACTTTTACGCCGCAGAAGTGAGAGCCTTCCGTGCAGATGGGTGTGGTGATGTTGGCGCGGAGATGGCAGGGTGGGCCGATATATTTGGCGAGTTGAGGATGGACCTGGCGGAGCTGGGCGACTTCGTCCATGGAGGCGGCGTAGATTTCTTCCTGAGCGTTGAAGCAGGTGCGCATGGTCCATTTGTGGAGAAGGTGGAGAAGGGAACCGGACTCGACGAGGCGGATGGATTTGGCGTTAGGGAGGAGATAGAGAGCGATTTCGAGCGGGACACCTCGATCGAGAAGGTCGTTCTTGGCGGACCAGGCATCGCGCATGGCGCGGTCGTAGAGTTCTTTGGCGCGGGGATTTTGCATGAGCAGAGCGGGAGTGATGTAGTCGGGTTCGCGCGTGTCGGCGAGAGTGAGCAGAGGGCGGGAGCCAGGGACCATGCGATGGCGCTGGTCCTGGGAGTCGGCAGTGTGGGAGATTTTTTTAGCGAAGGTGTAATTGGCGTGCTGGAGAGCGCGCATCATGGGAGCGTGAACGCCGATGTCGAGGACTTCGAGGCGGTAGGGATTGCGGGCGGGATTGAGAAGGCGGTCGATGGCTTCAGTGTCGGAGCATTGGGATTCCGTCAGGCCGAGGACCGCGCGATAGGAGTCGGCGATGACGCGCGAGGCGTTGGGCGAATAATCAACGAGCCTGGAAGTTTTTCCGGCGAGCTTGGCGTCAAACTCGCGAGCGAATGTTTCGCCACAATGAAGTGGGCTTGATGATGCACCAACATTGCCGCTTGACGCCTCGCCGTTCCATTCGGGGCGTTCTTCCAGAGGTTCCGTGCCGAATCGATCGAAAAATTGAGGATCGATTTTTTTAACTTCTTCGACCATGGCGCCGATGATGACGCGGGATTCGCTGGGAGTGTCCGAGGCGGCGCTCATCCGCCAAAGGCGATGGAGAACGATGCCGGAGACGGTGTGAACCATGGTGGTGAAAGCGGCGACGGGGAGGACGTAGCGAGCGATTTCAATGGCGCGTTTTTCAGCGGCGCGCTCGATTTTCTGGAGGCGCTTGGGGTGGGACATGGGGCCGATGTGCCAGATGTCGCTGAGGATGGCGCGGGCGTCATTGACGAGGAGGAGAGAGAGTTCGCGGTAAGAGTTCCAGGCGCGGGCGATGGCTTGTTCGTAGGTGGCGCGATGAGCGTCATTAAAGAAGAGGGAGGAAGGCGGGATGTAGGCTTGCGCGCGATCGAGGCGGACATAGCGCTGGCTTTGCTGCTCGGAATTATAGAAGGGATGGGCGTGGAGAAAGGACCAGACGAATTGCCGGCTGACATTCTCGAGACCGAATTCGAAGTGGGCGTGCTGGTAGACGGTGTGATGGCCGCTGTAGAAGGTGGCGGCGCCGATGTTGAGGCGCTGCTTGTCGGTGATCTCCTCCGGAACGATGAGACGCGAAGCATAGCAAGTGCGAGCGGCGGCGATGGCGGAATCGTAAGGGTGCGCGAAAGCGTTGCGGAGAGTCACGCGGGGAGGGGCGGTTTCGACGAGTTCACCGGGACGGCTGGAATCGAACATGCGGGATTGCGTGGCCACGTTGGTGGTTCATTTTACACGGGTGAGGTGGCGGGGAAAGGCGAAATTCGAAAAGCAAAATTTGAAAAGCGGATGTTGGATGTTGCGAGCTAAGAATTGAGAGTCAGTGAAAGAGAAGAGATAAGGAAGACGGAGAGGCGCAGAGTTGGCAGAGAGTCGCGGAGAGGGGAGCCTGAGGAACGAAGGGGCTTGCGCTGAGAGAGGCGTACCCTTATTATGGGTAGAGCTTCCCTTATTATGGGTGAGATATGAATATTACGCTGACGCTGGACGATGAGCTGGTGAAGGAAGTGCGCAAGATCGCGGCGGATCGGGAAACGACGCTGACGGGATTGGTGCGGGCGCATCTGGAGCAACTGGCGGCAGAAAACGCCAAATCGGGGCGAAAGCGGCGGGAGTTGGAGGCACTTGAGAGGAGCTTTGAACTGGTGAAGGTTCCGCTAGGGAAGCGGAATTGGAGGCGCGAGGACCTATATGAACGGTCCTGATTTTCTGGACACGAACATTTTGGTGTACGCGTACTCGCCGGCTGACGCGCGAAAGCAAAAGATAGCGCAAGACATCGTAGGAAAAGCGCTGAGAGGCGAAGGAGTTGTGTCGAGTCAGGTGCTGGCCGAATTCGCGGCCACTCTTCTTCACAAAGTGGCTCCGCCAATGCGAGCAGAAGAGGTATTAATAGCTTTGGATGCGCTTGGGCCAGTGAGATTAGTTCCTCCTCACCATGGAATGGTGCGCCGGGCTGTTGAAGCGAAAACGGCATATGGGATTCACTTCTACGATGGAATGATAGTCGCGGCAGCCGAGGGCGGGGGATGCAGGCGGATACTTTCCGAAGACTTGAATGCTGGGCAGATGTACTTTCAGATCCCCGTGGAAAATCCCTTCGTTTGAAGGCTTAAAAAACAAGCAAGCAGGACTAGAGTGAGACAGCCAGGAGTATATCTCCGACTCTCGGCGCTTTGCTGTGGCGTGCGCGGCTACTTTTTTGCGGCGGTTCTTGAGGCTTCGACTTTGGCGGCGGCGTCCGCGTATTTTTTGGTGAACCGCTCGACGCGGCCGGCGGTGTCAATCAGCTTTTGTTTGCCAGTGAAGAAGGGGTGGCAGTTGGAGCAGATTTCCACGTTCATCCGGTCGCCTTTGATGGTCGAGCGAGTCTGGAAGTTATTGCCGCAAGCGCAGTGCACGGTGATGGAATGATAATCGGGGTGAATACCGGGTTTCATGAGGCTCCATTCTGTCGCGTCCGGTCTGCACGGCCTCCCGGTTTGCTGGGAGAAGAGCTCCACCCAAGCTGAGGCGAGCTACAGCCGCGTCGCTAGGTCGCGAGGCAAACCCCAATTATACGGGAAAGATGAGGAGAATTCCAAATCGCGGCTCGCCAACGAAGCGGCAGCGCTGAAGCAGAAGTCGTTTGGCCATTGTGGAAAGAGGGCCGGGATTGGGATATGTTTCCAAGGCGAGTGCGGCGCGAAGACGGAGGGAACTCATGAACTGGATACCAGTGATGGTCTTGACTCTCGTGGCCGGCGGAGCTACGGCGAGCATGGGCGGCGTAGGAGCGGCTGGCGCAAGGGATGAAATCGATGCCTTCAACAAGAGATATGTTGAGATGCATCTGAAGATGGATACTGAAGGGATATTTGCGACCTGGGCGGAAGATGGTGTGAGTTTGATGCCCGGAGAAGCGCCGCTGATTGGGAAGAAGGCGATTGTGGCGTGGGTGGAAAATATTCTGGGGAAGATGCCGGGATACAAGGTTGTGAAGGAAGAAATCGATTTTCACGACATAGAGATCTGGGGAGAATGGGCTTCAGAATGGGCGCTTGAACATCAGGTGGTGCAACCGCCGGATGGGAAGCCGGCGATCGATTCGCGCGGGAAAATGGCGCTGGTGCTGCACCGGGAAGCGAGCGGGGAGTGGAAGGTAAAGCAGGAGATGTGGAACCAAGCGCCGAAGTTATAGGTACGCGCAAGGTTTTGAAGGTTATGACTCCGCAGGTCTAGGTTATCTAGAAGCGCCAGCGTGTGACGGATTCGGCGAAGTTGGCGGCGTGCTCGTCCTGGGCGAAGACGGTGTGGGGCTCCACGCGGTAGACGTTGCCGCTGGAAGCGAGGAGCATGGGTTCGACATCGCCGCCATATTTTTTGTTGTAGACCGCGGCGAGACGCTTCCAGACTGATCTGTCCGAAATTTCCTGAGGAATTCCTTCGAGGATGACGGCTTCGTCAGCTCGTTCTGTGCCGATCGAGCAGTGGCGGTGCGCGGTGATATTTTTTGCTTTGCGTGTATTCGGGCCCGTGCTGAACCAGAACGCGTCCTCCCACCAGACGCCCCAAACCAGCATGAGATGAGCGCGGCCGTCAGGACGAGCGGTGGCGATCCAGTAGTTGTGGGATTTTTCAAGACGCTCAAGGGCCCAGGTCCAAGGCTTGAGGCCCTTCTTCGGATCCTTGGGCATCTCAGCAAAATCAGGCCAGTAGGGACGACTTGCTTGGGGCTCGTTCATGTGCGCCTCCAGCTGCGTCAGAAGTTAAGGCGAAATTCTAACAGGGTCAGGATGACGGCGAAATTGCTGATTCGAAGGGCGGGACGAATATCGCACGAATGCCCTTGCGGGGTGGATTCGGTTCGCGTAGCTTCGCAGGCATGCGGGTAGAGTTGGTCGAGAAGATCCCTGAACGACTGGGCGAGACCGCCACGCTTGCCGGAGAAGCAGCAGCCGGCTTAGCGATCAAGAATTTCCTCGCCGCGATTGAAAGCGAAGATTCCCTCTTTTGCCTATTGGAACCGATAGCATCGCCGAGAGTGTTGCAACCGGCGCAGGAAGCATCGGGCGGCCGGGCCTCTTCGACGGATATTTTTCTCGGATTTCGGCAAGCCGAACATGGCGGAGAGAAGAAGCTTCGATTTCTTCTCTTGGAAAAATTAGTGGAATTATTGAAAGAAGCGGGATCGCAGGAAACGCTCCAGGCAACACTCTGCATGGTGCCGGGAGGAATTCAGGGGAGCCAGAAGAAGCCGATCCAGAAAGAACTCACGTTGTGGATCGGGCTTGCTGCCAAGGGAGAATCGACGGAGCAAGCGGTGTTGCGCCTGTGTCTTGGACTTGCGCACATCCAGCAGGCGCTGCTGTTCAGTTCACGCTTTTTGCGGCCGCATCTGGCCCAGCCAGAAGCCTGAAATTTGACGGAAACGAGAATTTCAGAAAGCCAGAGTCAGCAATCAAGAGATGAAGGCGCAACCAATGCGGTAAGCGCCCTGAGCGGTGCGTTGGAACCAGACAGGCTTCAGATTGACACGAACTGGAGGAAGAATGGGAACGTGAAGGACGGCGAGAATGCTCTCCGGAATTTCTTCCTGGTTTTCCAGTTCCAGTGCGACTCCTCCAAAGCCGAGATCCAGGACACGAGCACGACGAATCCCTTGTTCACCAATGACGGCATAGGCGTTGGTGCCCGTCATGGACACGCGTTCGGCCTTGCGCGGGACCGCGAAGACGCGGGCGGGAGGCGGGACAGACAGAGTCTGACTGCCTGCCGCTTCAGAGGCGGTTGTGCAAGCGGCGGCGGGGAAGGCGGCTTCCGATTTTTCATGCGGACGCTTCGATTCGAATGGAATGGGCCGGGGTACCGAAGACGCGCGCTCGGAAGCCGGAGAATCGGTGGGTTCCGAGGTGGCGCTGGAAACAAGTTCAGTGCGTGAACTGCCACTGGGTGTCTTGCCGTGGTTAGTGTGTTTCAAATGGTAGAGGCGTTCATCCGCAACGCGAATCAACTGATCGGCGTGATCGCCGTCTTGTGGAAACGTGGCGACGCCATGGTCCATGCTGACGCTTACACCCATTTGGAGATGGGCGATCGATTCTTCGAAAACTGTTCCTATGCGGCGGCTAAGCGCAAGGGCCTGGGCTGCATCCGTCTGGGGAAGCAGAAGAGCGAATTCATCGCCGCCGATACGGAAGGCAGAGTCCGAGGTGCGTAGAGCTTTCTTCAGCGTGGTGGCGGCAGCGCGCAAGACCTCATCGCCGCGCGGGTGACCGTGCTTGTCATTGACTTCCTTGAAGCGATGCAAATCCAGAATAACAAGGCCGAGAGGCTGGCCGTAGCGGCGCGCGCGATTTAATTCCTTCTCGAAGGCTTCGCCAAAGAGCCGGCGGTTGTAGAGACCCGTGAGCGGATCAGTGACAGCATTCAATTGAAGCTTTTTCAACTCGTCGTATTCGATGAGAATAGGAACTCGGAAAAGATCGGCGGAGGTCAGAACATCCATGAGCGCGGTTTTCAGAGAGATTGGCCGGCCGAGATGATCGCTAAGTTCACGGCGGCGCAGGAGCATGTCATCCCAGAGTTGCAAACACTGAGGTTCACCAAGATCAAGGTGGGTGATGGTGCGGAAGAATCGCTGCAGAAACTGACCGCGCGCAGAAGTATCCAGGCTTTCGAGCGTATCCGTAAGCAGCTCGAGGTAAGAATCCTCAATCGACAAACGCGGGGGCGCAGGAGCGCCGGGGCTGGGCATAACCGGTATACACCTGACTTTAGCCTATCCCCGCGGGGTTTGGGGAAAGCACATGTGGCTTTCTCTTTCTGTATGGAGCAAGCCTAAGACCAATTGAAGCAGAGTCCTGAGCAGCTCCGGCCAGTAACTTGGCAGACCTAACTTCCAGCTATCTCCTTAAGAAATATAGGTATGGGCGATAATCTTTGCGGATATGACGAGCACTGCTTCAGGGGATTGTAACCTTTTCACCCGGCGCAATGGAAGTCGTCCGTCAAAGCGGCAATACTTTACTCAAGTGGCTTGAGGAATTCCAGCCCAAAGAGTCGCACGTCACCTGCGGAATCCTGGCGGAGGACCTTCGCAGTAATTGGCGGAGTTTCGCTCGGAACCATCCCTGAGGCTCCGGAAGAGGGGGCGGGAATGGTGAGATGGACAATCTGGTCGGGACGCAGGATGTGTGTGGAGGCTACGCAAGCCCCGGTAGAGCTTATGTTAAGCGTCTTTGTGAGTTCGATGAACTCCGCTCCTGAGCTGTCGGCGGCACGCAAGAAGACGGGCATCTGCAAGCGAAGGCGAGGGGATCGACGAAGATTAGCAGGATCCACGCGCTGACCATCCTTAAGAAGACCAGTTTGCACATTAGCTCGCTTAGTACCGGGGAACTAGTACGAAAGCATGCATCCGGAGTACCACACTCTCAACCAGAGGGTGAGCAGCAAGTCATTCTTTTTCAGCAGACTATGGATGCGAATCGAGTGCCATTTTCTTGCTCGTCCATTCCAGTTCACCAGCTTGCCAGTTGGTTTCCGTAAATGTGCAAATGGAACGCTTTTGCCATTGACAGGCCGAAACTCCTCTGCGAGCATGAGCATTCAGCACGGGAAAATTTTTTCCTTCTCACTTGGAGCGCCGACATCCGCACATGCCTGGGACTATCGATACGCCTGCCGTAGCCGCTCAGAGCAAAACGCTAGCCATGCCATACGGTTTGGTAAGAATACTCCTGGAATCTTCGAAAGTGGCAATGTGGGTGGCTGAGAGAAGCGGGCGGGTCCTGATGTCGAACCAGGGTGCCCGTCAATGGAGTGGGCAGGAGAGTCCTGCCCAGGGTAGTCAGCTGAACATATTCAGCGAACTGCTGAAAGTAGACGCAAGTGAGATCAGCAGGAAAATCGACGCGGGAGAGCACGAGATGGAGGCGGAAGTCGTGCGCGGCGAAAAGAAAACGCGCGCCCGCCTGATGTGGATTTCCGAACCAGGATGCTTGCTCGTACAACTCGAAGCGGAACCGAGCGCAGAGTCCGCGCCGGATGCAGCGACACAGCTGACCGTCCAAGAACTTCTCCAAGAGCGGGAGATCACGTATCGAAATCTGCTGGCGGCCTACTTGAAATTGCAGGAAGTGAATCGGCAGAAGACTGTGTTTCTGGCGTCCGCGGCCCACGAATTGAAAACACCACTCGCAGTAATCAAGGGTTATTACGACTTGATGCTGACAGGATCTCTAGGGCGTTTGACGGACAAGCAGCGCGACATTCTGGAAGAATCGAAGGACAGCTGCGAACGGCTGGTGCGGCTGGTCTCGATGTTTCTGAACTATTCGGCGCTGGAGAGCGGGAAACTCGTACTACAGCTCCGGGAGAACGACCTGCGGGATTGCCTGGATGAGTTGGCGAAGCGCTGGTCGGAGGCCTTCCAACGCAAGGGGGTGAAGCTGGATGCCAGTTTCGATCCCTCCATTCCGACGTTCCGGTTCGATTACCAGAAAGTGCAGCAAGCGGCGGCCAATCTCCTGGACAATTCCCTGAAACACACGCCCGCAGGCGGCAGCGTAACGTTGAGAGCCGCGCCGCACTTCTGGGAAAGGCGCGTTGCGGCGGTAGCGCCGGTAGAAGAACGCCGCCGATTCCGTTTACCGCGGCCGAATAGCGTGGAAGTATCCGTCGCGGACTCGGGTGGGGGAATCCCCGCCGAACACCATCAGGAAATATTCGAAGATTTCGTGCGGGTAGACCGAAACACTTCCGGCATGGGGCTCGGACTGGCGATCGCAAAACGCCTGATTCAGGCGCATCGCGGGAAAATCTGGGTGGAGAGCGAGCCGAAGACCGGGAGCAGATTCACGTTTTTGTTGCCGATGGATCAAGGTTAATTGTTGAGAGATGGGCACCAGGTAAAGGGAGAGCGCGATGGCAGCTAAAGAGAGAATTTTGGTCGTGGATGACGAGCCGAGTATCCGAAAATATTTGCAAACGCTGCTGGAAGTGGATGGATATGACGTCGAGACCGTGAGTTCCGGGAGGGAAGCGATAGCGAAGGTGAACGGCGGAGACCGTCCGGACTTTATCATTTTGGATGTTCTGATGCCGGAACTGAACGGGATAGAGACGTTGAAGGAACTGATGCAGGCGGACCGGAGCCTGAACGTCATTATGCTGTCCTGCTCGAACGAGGTTGGCACGGTCGTGGAAGCGATTCGCATCGGCGCGCACGATTACCTGACAAAACCATTCGAGAAAACGGAACTGGACGCGGCGATGCTGAAGTCGCGGCAGAAGAAACAGCTCACGACAGAGAATCAAGCGCTGCGCGACTATTGCGATCAGGTGACGGAAGATCTGAGTTTTCTGGCGGCCAGTCCTCAGATGGTACGCATCCGGCAGCAGATACTGCAGATTGCCCCAGTGGATGTGCCCGTTTTTATTTGCGGTGAGAGCGGGGTCGGCAAGGAAGTCGTCGCGCGGATGATTCATCTGCGTTCGAAGCGGCGCAACCAGCCATTTGTGAAAGTGAATTGCGCGGCCTTGCCCGGCGAACTGCTGGAATCGGAGCTGTTTGGTTTCGAACAGGGCGCGTTTACCGGAGCAATTCGCAGCAAGCCGGGCAAGTTTGAAATGGCGAACAAGGGGACGATCTTCCTTGATGAAATTGCGGAAATGACCACGCCATTGCAGGCCAAGCTGTTGCACGTACTGCAAGATCATCAGTATTCAAGGCTGGGAGGACGACATCTGATCGATACGGATGTGCGAGTGCTCGCGGCGACCAACGTGGATGTGCAAGAGGCGATGAAGACGGGTCGTTTCCGCGAGGACCTTTATTACCGGCTGAACGTGCTTTCGATTCTGGTGCCGCCTTTGCGCGAGCGTCTGGTGGAAATACCACTTCTGTTCCGGCATTTCCTCGAACAGTACAGCGAGAAATTCGGAAAGACGCCAGCAGGTCCCTCGAAGCATTTGATGGATGCGGCCGTGAATTATCCCTGGCCGGGAAACTTGCGTGAGCTGGAGAATTTCGTGAAGCGGTACGTGATTTTAGAGGACGATGAAGGCAGCCTGCGGGAGCTGGTGGAGATGTCCTCGGCGAGGCAAAGAACTTCCCCGCGCGAGGAGCCCGCGCCGCCGCGTGAGCAAGGACTGAAAGCGCTCGTTCGCGGGTTAAAGGATGAAGCGGAGATGGAAGCGATCGCGGACGCTTTGGAGAAGACGCGATGGTGCCGCAAGGACGCCGCAAAAATGCTGGGGATCAGCTACAAAGCGCTGCTCTACAAGATGAGACAGTTCAATCTGGACACGCCCCGGACGCGACGTTCTTCGACGGCAGCAGCCACCGCGGAAGCGCCAACGCCGGTCGGTACACGGAACGAATGAGACTTGGAGTATTCGGAGTTCGCCGTTTTTGCCGAGCCACCAGAGGGCGGGGCTGGCAAAGTGTACTGATTTTTAGTAAGTTCACAGGCGGACAGCGCGGTTCGAAGCACGTCACCGCCGCAAATACCGGAGGTCGGGGGAATGACGGAACGCCGCACGGCTCGTCGTTATGATTTGTCCTTGCCAGTCATCATTCGCGTACCTACCGAACGCCAAACCGATTCGCAGGAAGGGAAGACGCGCGATATATCGACGCGCGGATTGTATTTCGTCATTGAACAGAATATGGAGGCCGGATCCGAGCTGGACATTACTCTAACGCTCCCAGCCGAGATTACGCACGGAACGGAAGTGTTCGTGCGCGCGCTCGGGAAAATCGTGCGCGTGGAGCGGCGCGATGAGGATGGAACGGCGCGAATGGGTGTGGCGGCCGTGATCGAAAGATACGATATTATTCGCGGAGAAGCGGCGAGGGCGTAGGGAGCCGCTACCTCGATAATTTAGAACTTTTCAATCGTAGGTGTGACAGGACTGTTATAAGTTCGAGTCTCGAGTACATCTTCCTGGGAAGCTGCCCTACCCGTCAAGCTGGTAACGGAGTTTGTAAAATAGAGAAAATCCTTGTCAGACTGGGGACACTTCTTTTCTCGTTTACTCTTGACGGAAATTCGCAGCCCCGATGTGCAGTACTGGGCCTCCGCTCTCCGTTTTTTCGTATATCGATAATTACAAAGGACTTAAGAGAACGGACAGGTAGAGGATGCGGCAGTCCGGAACTATCCCTATTGGCCTCCCATGTGCACCCGCCTAGCAGACACGGCCGTAGCCTTCGTGGCTATCGCTGCTCGCTATGACTGCGAAGAGCACCCAATCGGTCATGACCCAGCCTCTGCCTCCGGACGACGTCCTATTTGGGCGGTCGCCGAAAATGGCTTTGTTGCAAAGCCGCGCCGAGAAAGTGTGCCAGACGGACCTGCCAGTTCTCGTGTGCGGAGAAAAAGGAACCGGTAAGGAAACGCTGGCCAAGTGGATCCACACACACTCCGTCTACCGCAACGGCCAATTCGTAAAGTTGAACTGTGCCGCGATCCCAAGTAGCTTGCTAGAGAGCGAGCTTTTTGGATATGAGAAAGGCGCTTTTACCGGCGCCTACGCGTCCAAACCGGGCCGCGTCGAACTCGCGAGAGACGGAACGCTATTTCTTGACGAAATTACAGATCTCGATATCGGCATCCAGAGTAAGCTTTTGCACTTTCTTCAAGACGGGCGTTTTTCGCGATTAGGCGATGAAACCGAGCGGGTTATTCAAACTCGTCTGATCTGCTCAACCAGCAAAGAATTGGAAGAGGAGATAGACATAGGTAGATTCCGTGCGGACCTCTTCTATCGAATCAGCGTAGTCCAATTGCGATTGCCCACGCTGAGGGGGCGCAGAGAAGACATACCATGTCTCGCGGAGTACCTGCGAGCCTGCTACGGAAACCAGTTCGGCAAGGAATCCGAGCGTTTCGGAGCTGAAATACTTAACCACTGGAAGAACGACAAATGGTCGGGTAACCTCCGAGAGCTTGCAAATCGCGTAGCGCGGTACGTGTTGATGGGGCCGGAAGCTGCCCTATCGCAAGATCTGCCGCTAAACCGGTCGGGGAGTTCAGCTAATCGTGTGGTGGATGGCGGCGCAGTTCCACTAAAGCGGATAGCGAATGAAGCAATCCGCGAAATGGAGCGGAATCTCATTCTAGGTGCCCTACGTGCCAATAGGTGGAATCGCCGCAGAGCAGCGGAGGCACTGAAGATAAGCTATCGAGCGTTGATTTACAAGATCCGCCACGCCGGTATTGCACGACGGCATTCGCCCGCAGGGTCCTCCGATCACGACAATGCGACTGATGGGAGAGCAGAACCAACGTTTCCAGCGGATTAGCCGAATTTTTGGCCTCTTTCCAAAACAATGCGCAACGCTAAGGCAGCGTGCCTCGCGCGCCCGCAATATCGATCTTCGTTATCAAATGTCTTCTCCGTGATTTGCCCTTGAGGGCAGTGATTTACGGGCACTCACCCCTGTACTCTTTTGCGCCTATCGTCCAGTTACGGAAGCAATCCAGTAGCCAGTAGCCTAGCTGTGCGTAGGGGAACCGCGCGCACTGCCTGCGGAGTCCGCAGAGAAGGCGCAGCTACTGAGGGGAAAAATGTTCACTACTGTGCGCCGCATTGGAGAAGTGAAAACAGCCACTGGGGAACACGTTTCGAATTTCCTGATTCTCCTACTGATTGCAATATCTTATGTTGGCTTAACCGGTTGCGCTGGGTTAGTGAGCAGTAATGGGGCTCCGCCCAATCTTCAGACGTTAACCATCACGAATGTGCAAGCGAGCGGGGCAACCCTGACTGGATTCCAGGCGGGTTGGACCACCAACACTGCGGCTAATTCAGACGTGGACTACGGCACCACGGCGGTTTATGGGTCGAGCACAACATTAGACGCCTCCATGGTTACCGCCCATCAAGTGAGTCTTTCGGGATTGGCAGTTGGCACGCTCTACCATTTTCGAGTCCGTTCGACGGATGCGAAGGGCAATAGCGCAACCAGCGGTGACCTAACGTTTTCCACGCTTAAGGACACGACACCGCCGACGGTTTCTATTGTTTCGCCCGCAGCGGGAGCGACGCTGGCCGGGTCTGTGAACCTTACGGCGAACGCTTCCGACAGTATTGTTTCCGTGTCGAGCGTGCAGTTTAAGGTAGACGGTGCCAGCAGCGGCCCCAGCTTAACAGCTCTGCCGTACACGACGGTACTGAATACGACCTCGCTATCGAACGGCAACCACACAATAACTGCCGTGGCCACTAATACAGTCGGGAATAGTGCCACGAGCGCAGCTGTTTCGGTCAAAGTGAACAACGCCAGCACCACGCCGCCCCCGACGGTCTCGGTTACAGCGCCGACGGGCGGCACGACGGTTTCAGGAACTGTAACGGTGACGGCGAGCGCTTCGAGTACAGCCGGCATAGCCAGCCTGCAGTTTCAACTTGACGGCGCAAACGTGGGGGCGGCGGAAACGGCCTCACCATACGCATTCTCTTGGGATACGACCAAGACGAGCAACGGCAGCCATAATCTAAATGCCCTCGCGACTGATACAAACGGTCTGAGCGCGACGAGCGCAGGGGTGACGGTCACGGTCAGCAACACGACTTCTCAACCGCCATCTGTTCCGACGGGACTGACAGCTACCGCCGCGTCGTCATCGCAGATAAATCTCACCTGGAACGCGTCGAACGACACGGCCGGGACGCTAGCGGGATACAAGGTCTATCGCGGCGGCTCGCAGATTGGCACATCGACGACCGCGTCATATCAAGACACTGGACTGGCTGCTTCGACAAGTTATACCTACAACGTTGCGGCGTACGATACGTCAGGCAACACGTCGGCACAGTCAGCAGGGGCTTCGGCGACGACGCAGAGTTCCTCCGGGGGCGGAGGTATCCCCTCAGCGCTCGGGTGGTACCAGATACCCAACACGACGTTGGCGCCCGTGTGTTCGACGGACCAGAATATTCAGGGCTCCACGGGTTGTTCGGCGGTGATTTCCGCGTGGAGCGGGGGCATCGCCGATACAAAGCGAAACCGCTTAGTGATCTGGGGCGGGGGCCATTCAGACTACTATGGCAACGAACTCTATGCGCTGGACCTGAACACGCTCAGCATGCTGCGGTTGAACAATCCGAGCGATCCGGCGGGAAGTTGCACGCCCGCGGCGCCGGATGGAAAACCGACCTCGCGCCATACGTACAATGGATTGGCGTACATTTCTGATCTGGACTCCATGTATGTTCTTGGCGGGGCGCTGGCGTGCTCGACCGGGGAAGATTCCAATGACACCTGGATTCTGAATCTGGGCACGCTGCAGTGGACGCGGAAGGACCCGACCAACAGCGGTGCTGGGAATGGGATAACGACGATGTATGACGGCAAGTATGCCGCCTATGACCCGGTGGGCAAGCTGGTGTACGCAAACGATGCGTTCAATTTTTGGAGCTACGACCCCAACGCCAATAAATACACGAACCTGAATACCGGTTCCCTGGGCATAGCCGGTGGAGCGACAGGCGAGATCGATCCGGTTCGGAGACTGTTCATCGTCTTCGGACGCGGTGTGGCGGTCGGGCTGAATCTCACTACCGGCACAGTAAACGACTGGAGTTCCACCGCCAGCGGCTGCTCTGCACTCATCAACAACGACTATCCGGGTATCGCATACGATTCGTCGCGCGGATTGATGGTCGGATGGGTCGGCGGGAACACGGTATACGAGTTTAATCCGGACACCAAAGCATGCAACGCGGTGACCTGGCCTAACGGCCCTGGAGCAGCGCAGGCCAACGGTACCTACGGCCGCTTCCGCTATTTCCCGGCGCTGAATGTGTTCGCGGTCATCAACGACTGGCAGGAAAATGCTTACACCCTGCGGCTGACATCGGGCTCCGGCAGTGGAACACCAGGTCCGGTGATTTCCGCCGTGGGTGCCACGAGCTTAACAAGCACCTCCTTCACTGTGAACTGGACGACAGACGTTGCCGCGACCTCGCAGGTCGATTACGGGACAACGACGGCGTATGGCACGACGACAACTCTGAATTCGACTCTGGCCACCAACCACTCCGTAACTTTGACGGGCCTCCAGGCGGGCACTCTCTATCACTATCGCGTGCGGTCGAAGAACTCCGGGGGCACCGAGTCAGTCAGCGGCGATTTTGCCGTGACCACCAGCACTGCCGGCGACACGACCCCGCCGACCGTGTCCATCACCGCCCCTGCGGGCGGTTCTACGGCATCGGGAACCGTCACGATTAGCGCGAACGCTGCGGACAATGTGGCCGTGGCGAGCGTGCAATTCTTGGTCGACGGAACTGCAGTTGGATCGCCGGTTACGACGAGTCCCTATTCTGTGAGTTGGGACTCGACGACGGTGAGCAACGGAACGCATGCTCTAAGCGCAACTGCCACCGACACCTCGAGCAATAGCGCAACTTCGACGGCAGTTTCCGTGACGGTCAGCAACCAGAGCGTGACAGCCTTGCAAGACTTTCAGCAGCGCTGCGCGGCTGCAGGGGTTCTTGTCTGCCAGGGTTTTGACTCGCCTTCCGACTTTGTGGTGCAGACCACCGGCGCATCCGGCCTGTACGCCGGCAGCAACGGTGTGAAGGGCACGATGGATACGAGCATCACCGCTTCCGGAGCCGGGGCTCTGCGTTTCGAAATCGATGGACTGACTAGCGCGGGCGGTGCAGGCTTCTGGCGCCAGGCGTTCGGTCAGAACTTCACGCCAAACACAACGTTCTACCTGCAGTATCGCTACCGTGTCGATACGACCTTCACAACGGTTGACTGGACGTCGTTCAGCGGAGGCGTCAAGCAGTCGATTTTCCACATGGATGGCAGTACCTGCGCCAGTATTGAGCTGACCACCCAGAGAATCGAGAGCCCCAATCTTCCGATCATGTACACGGACTGCGGAGCGCGCGGACTGTATGTAAGCCCGCCTTCTCCAGGAGGTGCGCCGAACCCCGGAAACCCGCCGTATTACAAGCAGCAAGGAGATACGACGACCACGGGTTACAACTGCGCGTACGGTACGAACTATGGTACCGACCCGAACTGCTTCAACTATCCTGCAAACACCTGGATGACGTTCTATTACATCGTGCATGTAGGGGATTGGGGTCAACCGAACAGCACGGTCCAATCGTGGGTGGGCGTGCCAGGGCAGCCGATGAAACAGTGGATTAATACGACTGGTCTGGTGCTGAACTGCAACGACAGTCCTTGTGGAACAGACAGCTATAACAGCGTGGATTTGCTGAACTACATGACAGGTAAAGACCCCACGGTGAATCACCCGACCGCCTACACTTGGTACGATGAACTCATCGTCTCCTCGCAGCCAATTGCGGCTCCCAAAGTTAACCAGTAACGACAGGCCAATATCCGCCCTCCGAGAAAACACTGCGATTCTCGGGGTTTTGCAGTGCCGTTGGGCAGTCAACAAAGGCGCAGGATGTCGCAAGGGAAAGTGAGCAGAATGCAACGTGTCGAGGACCAATCCGGAACCCCGACAACAAAATGGTTCCCATTTGGAAAGGAAGACGCCCTGCCGCGTACACAAGGTCCAAAACGCCAAATGCAGCTTAGGTTGCGTTTTCCCACCGGACCTGCCGAGACAGTGTGCAAAAGTGAGCAGCGACTACCGCTGGGAGCCGCTAGGATGTGACGATGTATGGCGCGATTGCGCGCTATCCAGGAATCCTACTCACTTGATTAGTTTCTTTGAAACCTAAAGAGCGGTCTATTCATCTAAGTTTTGAGTTCGTGGCGGTTCGCCACGAGTGCCCAGATAGGGTGGAGTTCGTCTGTTCCGTAGCACTACAAACTAACTATTTCCGGGTCTCCCCAGCCTGGCTCGCCGGTCCGAAGTTCAGAGCAACAGATTTGGCTCACTGCATGCACTGAATAATCCGAAGTTGACACTCGCATCGTTGAGTGAGTTTGCGCACCGTGCCCAGCCCTTCCACACGGGAGGGAACATCGTTCATGCTCACAAGCAAGGAGTGTTCTTGCTGTCAGAAGCAGTGGATGACAGTTTCGCCAGTCATCTCGAATCAAGTCAAGGTACATTTTGATACTCCGGCATCTCAATGGTTGCCGACGGAGTCGCATACTTCGAGACGCTCCGTTCTGCGATATGGAAGACTGATAGCGCGTCTTCTGATGCTGTTGACGGTTGTGACCCTGCCCGTTCGCGCCGCATCCCCGACGCTTGTCCAGTGGGTAAGCGGTTCAAACACTGAAACCGGCAATGCGCAACCAGGGTATAACATTCGCTTTCCTAACCCGATCCTTCCCGGCAATGCGGTGTTGTGCGGCTTTACTCGCGATGATCGCTCCGTGACGAGCACGAGCATCATGGATGACAAGAACAACACTTACAGCATCCTGGTCACGAACGATGACACAGTCAATAGCCAACTCTCCGGGATTTTTGGTTTAACAAATATTGCAAATGGTCCGAGAAGAATAACGATCACGTTCAACGGTGGTTCAGGCGGGCCGCCCACGTGGGATCAGGTCGGGTGCGGCGAGTTTTATAATGTATCGCAAAGCGCGATTGGCACGGCGCTCGACGCCTCGACGGGGAATTCCAATCTCGGATCGCCTGCGAGCGCCGTTGCGGCCGGAAGCATGACCACCCACACTTCTGGCGATTTGATCTTTCACTGGGGTTTCCGCGACGGCGGAAGCGGAGTCATCTTCAGTCAGGGGAGCAGTCCGTGGGCGCTTCTAAGCGGTGATGGCCTGGACGGCAGCTTCGCGCAATATCAAGTGCAGGCGTCCGCCGGAGCAATTAATCCAGCGCTCACAATAGATGCGGCCATTGACTTTACAACCGTTGCTGTTGCTCTGAAACCAGCTAGCGCGGGCACGTCGCCTGCAGCCGGTATTCATGTGGCTAGAGTCCTGCATGAGTCGCTAAACGGGCAAACTTCTGTAAAGTTCAACCTACCGACCAAGGGCAATCTGATCGTCATCTCCTACATCGGGCCCAATGCGGAAGATATTGCTTCCATCTCGACAAGCGATTCCCTGGCCTTCAACTTCATCAAGTATGACGGAACCCACACAATTTTTTCCGGACCTGGTGACACGGAGATGGCTTACGCCAAGGGCACGACGGCGAGCACGATTCGTACGGCAACGTTGAACATGAGTGAAACTACGGCTGGTGCGAATTGTTGGATCTACGACATCGAGGGCGCCGACAATACTAGCCCGTTCGACACCGCAGCGGCGACCAGTGGAATCCAAAGTTCAGCTGGAACCATAAATGGCGTGAGCATCACTCCGACGACGCCCAACGGTATTGCGATCACTTCACTGGACGTGGCCAACAATAGAGTAAACGGTGAGAGTCCTGGAAATGGAACCTGGATTGATCCCGAACCATTTGCAGTACTGGCACGAGCCGATCAAAACAACGGGAATGCAATAGATTACGATGCGAACGGGTCTTCGATTACGTTTCAGTGGACATCCGACCCAGCTCCTTTCGCTGGTTGGGCGAACTGGGCGAGCGCTTTCAAGGCAGCGGCAATCTCGAATTCGCCGCCAGCGATCTTGGTCTCCGTGGCGCCCCTGAATTCGAATGTTCAGGTCTCTCTGACGCAGAGCTTTACGGCCACGGTGCAGAACGACGGACAGAACAGCGGGGTGACCTGGAGTTTATCGGGGACGGGGTGCAGCGGAGCCAGTTGCGGCACGCTGTCGGCGACGTCCAGTGCATCTGGCACAGCCATCACCTATACGGCTCCCAGTTCACTTCCCAACCCGACCACGGTTACCCTTACCGCCAAGTCGGTCACGGATCCAACGCGGTCCGCCTCTGCTTCGATTACATTGACTTCACCGGCAGCCATCTTGGTGTCCGTGGCACCTCAGAATCCCACTGTTCAGGTTACCCAGACGCAGAATTTCACCGCCACCGTACAGAACGATCCGAACAACAAAGGAGTGAATTGGGGATTGTCTGGCGCGGGGTGCTTAGGTGCCGCATGCGGCACGCTGAGCAATGTTACGGCGTCCTCAGTGACCTACACGGCTCCCGGTGCGGCTCCAAATCCACCGAGCGTAACGGTGACGGCGACGTCTGTCACGGATAGCACCAAGAGCGCATCGACCACCGTGGGCATAACGCAGCAGAAGCCCATCCGTGTGCATGCGGGGAGCGGCACCTATACCGACAGCACCGGGCAAGTGTGGCAGCCGGATAGCGGGTTTTTCAATGTGGGGAGCCTATCTGGGTGCGCTCCGGCTGTGACGGTGAGCGGGACAGCAGACCCCACTCTGTATAAAGGTGCGCGTTGGGGGCCGACACCTCCTCCGGAAATGCAGTATACGTTTCCGGTAGCCAACGGCAGCTATCAGGTCAATCTTCTGTTTGCGGAAACCTGCCCGGATTTACAAAAGGTCGGGGCGCGAGTGTTTGACGTGGAGATGCAGGGTGCGGTGGTGTTCAGCGCGCTGGATATTTTCGCAGCGGCGGGAGCCAACACCGCGCTGGTAAAGACGGCCACGGTGACAGTGACGAACGGCACGCTGGCCATACAGTTTATCCACCACACCAACAATCCGATCATCAGCGGGATGGAGATCCTGCCTGTCGGCGGTGCTGATCCTGCTCCGCTGCCGATAAGCGTTGCGGTTTCGCCTAGCGCGGCGTCGGTGCAAGTGGGGCAGTCACTGCCATTCACGGCCACGGTGCAGAACGACGGACAGAACAGCGGGGTGACCTGGAGTTTATCGGGGACGGGGTGCAGCGGAGCCAGTTGCGGCACGCTGTCGGCGACGTCCAGTGCATCTGGCACAGCCATCACCTATACGGCTCCCAGTTCACTTCCCAACCCGACCACGGTTACCCTTACCGCCAAGTCGGTCACGGATAATACTCGCTCAGCATCCGCAGCCATCACGCTCACAGCCTCTTCGGGCACTATCAGCGTGGTGGTCACGCCAAAACGCGGCGGCCTCACCGTCTCGCAATCCCTGAGTTTCACTGCCAGTGTTTTGAACGACGGTAGCAACGCGGGAGTCCGCTGGTCGGCTTCGGGAGGATCCTTCACCAGCGAGACGACAACCTCGGCCGTCTATTCCGCGCCGAGTGTCGCGGGCGTTTACACGGTCACTGCCACAAGCGTTTCAGATCCCACCCAAAGCGCGTCTGCCACACTTGGTGTCACAGATCTCGGCGCTGTGGCCACGTACCACAACGATCTTTCCCGCGATGGTGTGAACGTTCGGGAATACGCGTTGACGACATCCAACGTAAACAACGCCAGTTTCGGAAAACTGTTTTCTTGCGCCATCGATGCTCCGGCCTATGCTCAGCCACTTTGGGTGGCCAATCTGACGATCGGCGGAGGCACGCACAACGTTCTCATTGCCGCAACATCGCACGACTCCGTCTATGTTTTTGACGCTGATGCCAGTCCCTGCATCACCTACTGGCACAAACAGTTGATCCCTACAGGCGAAACTTGGGTGTCTTCTACCGACGTCAACTCGACCGACATCTTCCCCGACATCGGAATTGTCGGAACCCCGGTGGTTGATCTTGCGAGTTCTACTGTGTACGTCGTCGCCAAGACGGAGAACCAGAGCAGCGGTTGCGCGCCCTCCAGTTCGTGCCATCAGCAGTTGCATGCCCTAAGCCTTGTTGATGGAAGTGAGAAATTCAACGGACCGGTCGAAATTGCCTCTTCCATTTCAATTGGCGGTATTGGCGATGGTTCGTCGGGAGGAAGAGTGCCATTCAATCCGCTTACGGAAAACCAACGAGCTGGGCTGGCACTCGTCAACGGCGTTGTATACGTTTCCTGGGCGTCCCACGGGGATAACGATCCTTATCATGGGTGGGTCCTGGGCTTCACGGCCTCAAATCTTGCATTAGCTCCTGCCCTCTATAACGTTTCTCCCAATGGATCTCGAGGTGGTATCTGGATGTCAGGTGGAGCGCCCGCAGCAGACAGCGGGAACAATTTGTACCTCATCACAGGAAACGGCACATACGATGGAGCTACAAGCTCCGATTACGGGGATTCCTTCCTAAAGCTTAGCACTTCGGGTGGGATTTCCATTTCCGATTGGTTCACGCCAGCCGATGAGAGCTCCCTGGAAGCTGGCGATACCGACTTCGGGTCCGGCGGAGCGGCAATTCTGGTCGATCAGCCATCCAGCCCCATTCCGCATTTGGTCGTCGGAGGCGGTAAAGAAGGCAACCTTTTCGTGTTAAACCGGGACAACCTGGGAAAATTCAACCCAACGAATCAGGTAGTGCAAGTTCTGCCGATTGGCCAGCCAATCTTCGCCACGTCGGCGTTCTGGAACAATTTGCTCTATCTAGCTGGCGTCAACGGACGAATGAACGCCTTTTCATTCGATATTGCGACTGGAAAGTTCAATGCCTCCGTGGCCTCGCAATCGGCAACGAGCTATGGATTTCCTGGCGCAACGCCTTCCATCTCCGCCGCAGGCTCAACGAACGGTATCGTCTGGGCAATCGATTCCAGCGCGTACGGAACACCCTGCTGCGCGAATGGGCCGGCAGTCTTGCACGCATACGACGCCGCCAATCTTGCCGCGGAACTCTGGAATAGCACGCAAGGTTCTGGTAACGCCGCCGGAAACGCCGTAAAGTTCAGTGTGCCGACAGTGGCGAATGGTAAGGTCTATATTGGCACGAGGAGTGAAGTCTCAGTTTACGGGCTAAAGCTAAATTGAATGACGGGCGAATCGCCCGACCGTGAAATAATCGGCGCGAAGCGTTGGTAAATGGGGCGCGTCTTCCCACTATATCCTGTACTTTAGTCTGGTGGAATCCGTTCGATGGGCCTTGGATTTAGCTAACGACCGCTCTAGCAAGGGCCTCCAGGAAGCCAGATTCTGCCGATTCACCACTCAACTCCTGGAGGACCGGCGGTGTGCCACTGCGGATCTACCCTGAGTCTTGGGATCCTCGAGGAATTCGTATTGGGCTGTAGTAACACCGCAGGCAGAAAAGTAGGGCTTTCGGGTGGAGCAAGCGAGCACAGATGAAGGCCTGCCAAGCGCCGATTTTGGATCATTGTCGAGCAATTTTGGTGACAAACGCATTTGAGTGACTGAAACTCCCCCATTAGAATTAGCGAGCCTTTTTAGACCATGTAGGCGTAGCGTTTGGCATGAAATCTCTTGATTCTGGAAATGGTTTCGCTGCCGATTTCCGGGCGAGAAAACGTCGAGCCGTTCAAGGGGGTTCGTTTGCGCGTTTTGACATTCACGAGTCTCTTCCCAAACGCCGCGCTGCCGAACCTCGGAGTCTTCATTTACCAGCGCATGGCTGCGTTCGCTGCCAGAACAGGCAATTCGGTAGAAGTGATTGCCCCCATTCCATGGGCTCCGAAACGATTTAGCGGATCGCGCAGGACAATATTTCAGCGCGTCCCTGCGGTCGAAATGATTGGCGGTGTCCGGGTTCATCACCCACGGTACGCGCTGGTGCCCAAACTCAGCATGCCGTGGCATGCCTGGCTGATGTATCGGGGTAGCATCGGCTTGGCGAAACGGCTGCACGCCAATCATCCGTTTAATTGCATCGACGGCCATTTCGTTTATCCCGACGGAAAAGCTGCATTGCTCGTTGGTGATGTATTGGACATTCCTGTTGTAGTTTCCGCACGCGGCTCCGATATCAATCTCTTCCCTAGCCTTCCACTCATTCGTCCGCAGATTCGCCGCACGCTGCTTCGTGCGGCCGGTCGAATCGCTGTTTGCGAAGCTCTCAAGGCTAAAATGCTAGAGATTGCCGGGGAAGACTGTAGTGTTCGTGTAATTAGCAACGGTGTTGATCCCGGCCGGTTCTACCAGAGCGATCGAGCGGCGGCGCGACGCCAATTGGGCCTCCCGGACGTAAACCGAATCATCATTTGTGTTGCCGCACTGCAGCCGGTCAAGGGCCATGATCTGTTATTCAGAGCATTGCAACGGCTCACAAGGTTTTGGCCCAACGTGCAGTTGTATTTGCTTGGCGAGGGCTCCCTTCGCCCCAAGTTGGAGGAGCTTGCGCGATTTCTTGGGCTTAGCGGTCAGATCCACTTTGCCGGTGCCTGCCCCAACGACCAACTGCACCATTGGTATAGTGCTGCGGATGTTTCATGCCTAACGAGTTCGCGTGAGGGCTGGCCGAACGTTGTTCTCGAATCGCTTGCCTGTGGCACTCCAGTGGTGGCCACGCGAGTGTGGGGCACGCCGGAGATTCTTAAGTACCCTGATCTCGGCGTCTTGGTAGAGCAAGATGTGGATTCGATTGCGACCGGATTGGAACAAGCACTTGCGCGGGTATGGGATCGAGAGCAGCTAATCCAGTATGCCAGGAGTCGCGACTGGGGCACAGTCGGCCAGGAGGTTGAATCGTACTTTCGCGAAGTTCTTAGTGCATGTAGGCAGGCACACACTAAGCCTTAAATCGTAATGCGCGGCTCTGTCCTGGCGAACCAGGGTGGGCGCGGCTGTCTTGAGGACCGTAGCACGTGTATACGCAGACGCGCGTGGCTGGAGTTGAAAATCAAACTTGTGAACGTGTCACGGCGGTAGGTAAGACCGAGAAACGGCAGCTAGAAGTGAAGGGTGGGAGAGAAACTTTTGTTGTATGAAACCCGCGCAGAACATCTGCTAGGCTTTGTTCACACTTGGAGGGGATGCTGCGAATTCGGCCCCATCGTCTGAGACCCAATATGAGCCAAGAGAGGTGAATCAGTCTGGTCGGTCGACGGGATCGTATTCGAAACCCAATGACTTCATCTGGGAACCTGTCAAGAACACTGCAACCATCCAGAACCAAAAGTCGTACGGACCATTTTACAACGATTTTCGTGACTCCGCGGGCCAGTACTCAAGTGTAGCGAGAGATTGCCACGGAAATAGTCGAGGGACGCAACTGGCGCTCTGGCTTTGTCGACAGGGTGTAACGTGATCCAAGTCGCCGCGTTGCCGGGTCTGTCCGCAAGGCCCAGAGGATTCGTTTGCTGAGACCACACGCAGAGCGTGACATTATAGAGCGTATTGTTGCTGCAACTGAAACTCAGAAAGAGGATTTTCGCTGAACGCAAAACGAGGGTACGGCGAGAACTCGGTTGAACCGAGCTCGATGTTGTTTCCGCGAGTTCAGAAGAAGTGGTTCAGGGAGCCACATCCTTTCGTATTTCTACGCCTAGAGGAAACGATTTCAGTACAATTGCTTGAAGGGCCTCAGCGATCTAGCCGCAGGCCCATCGCATGAAGCAACAAACCAGGACTGAAGCAGCCTGCATGTCCCGCGGCGTGATAATGCTGACTTCACCTATCTCGATGGGGAAATATTTTAGAGGAAGGGCTATCACTGGATTTGCTGGAAATCTCTCTTCACTGATCGGAGCGTTCCCCCTAGTTTTTTGGGAACATCCTCGGATCGTGGAATCTGATCTAGATTATCCTTGAGACGACTGGTGCGCGGAGGGCTAGCGGTAAATGGCTATTACACGAAGAAAGCTACTCGTTCAACTCGCCGGCGCCACGGCAGTCGGAATCTCTTTCACGCCGAAGGTCGTCAAGAGCCGGCCAAACGGCCAACCGCAAGTCGTCGGTCATGCAACTAAATATATCCGCCTCGACCACAATGAGAATGCCTATGGGGCGTCCGCGCAGGCGGTGGCGCGCTTGCGAGAGAGTGCCGACGAGGCAAATCTCTATCCGACTGGAGAGGACGTTCTAATAGAGGCCTTGGCAAAGTATCACGGGGTTAATTCCAGGCGAGTGGTATTGGGTTGTGGATCGAGCGAAGTTCTGCGGATGGCGGCGACGGCCTTCCTGCAGCCCAGGCACCAAATAATCCTATCGACGCCTACTTTTGACTTGATTCGAAAATATGCCGAAGCACGTGGAGCCCACGTTGTGCAAGTACCGCTTCGCAAGAATTATTCTCATGACATGAGCGGAATCCTAGCGCACGCCAGGAGGAATGCGGGTGGGCTGATTTACGTTTGCAATCCGAACAACCCCACGGGTACGCTCACCGAGCGAAAAGAGATCGAGGCCTTCCTCACAAATCTGCCGTCGACCTATCACGTCGTGATTGACGAGGCGTACCATCACTACGCCGTAGGTTCAGGTGCATACGCCTCGTTCATTGAGCGGCCCGTGGATAACCCGCGGGTAATTGTAACACGCACATTCTCCATAGCTTACGGCCTAGCCGGTCTTCGAGTGGGCTATGCAGTCACCTCGGAGGAAGTGGCGCGTCAGCTGAAAGGAGACTCCTTACCGTTTGGGATAAACCGTTTGGGAGTAGCGGCGGCGTTGGCGGCTCTCGAGGATCAGCAACACGTGGAGAGCTGTGTGGCTAAGAATGAGGATGGCCGGCAAGAGTTCTTCAATCAAGTGAACGCGCGAATGCTGCGAGCGGTCGGCTTCCATGCGAACTTCGTGTGCCTCAATGTAATGAGGCAAGCGATTGATATTATTGAACATTACCGCAAGAACGGCTGCTTACTGCCACCACCGATTCCAGGAATGCCGAATTACGTTCGAGTTTCTCTGGGAAAGCCGGAAGAAATGCACGAGTTTTGGCGCATTTGGGACGCGCTCGGCCCACACCCAATGAAAATGTAAGATTCTCCTTTATCTCGACGCTTCATTGGGAAGCCACAAAATGCATGATGAGTCTGTCCCGCGCGTCTGCGTAGGCTAAATATTCCTTTTGGAATTGGCCAAAGCCATTGAAACAACTTGGTTTGCGATAGCAAGTGCTCTCTTACTACAAAAGTTCCAGTTTGTTTCCCAGTTGAGCGATTTTCTTGCACATGTCGAGCAAGCTGGATTGAAAACACTGGAGTTAACACGGCTTGCCACGTGCAGCCTCCCAATCAGACTTTATGGTGTGAGTGTGTCTGTAGGAGACCTCTGAATGCCGCGTCAATACCTTCATTCTTCCACGACTATATGTGGTAACAGTTTCGATGCTGCGGTAAGTGAGAGTCTCCCGAGAAGTCCTAAAGTGCCTGTTTTGATGCGAAGACTCCTTGGACTGGCAGTCGCGACACTTGCCATCGCGTTTAGTCCATCGGCGCCGCCAGCCCTAGCTCAAGCCAACGTACAGGGTCAGTGGCAAACCCAGTCGACGCTAATGCCGATTAATCCTGTACACGTGGCCCTGATGCACAACGGCAAGATTCTAGTGGTGTCCGGTTCCGGCAATTACCCGCCGAACACGAGTTATGCGGCGGCCGTGTGGGATCCTACGACAAGTACGGTGACGACCATTCCCGTTGGTTGGGATATGTTTTGCAACGGCATGAGTGTCCTGCTTGATGGCCGGGTGATGATTGCTGGAGGCACATTGCAGTATGACCCGTTCTTCGGCTGGCAGCGCACGACAATCTACGATCCAGCGACGGGCAATTTCGTGGACATGCAGGACATGGCCCACGGCCGATGGTATCCAACACTGACAGAACTAGGCGATGGGCGGGTGATGATTTTCTCCGGGCTAGACGAAACCGGAAGCACCAACTCACGGGTCGAAATCTACAAGACAGGAGTAGGATGGGGGACCCCGCTCTCCTCGTCGTGGACTCCGCCACTTTATCCCCGGATGCACCTCCTACCCAGCGGAAAAGTCTTCTATTCCAGTCCAGGTCCACAGTCTCGAGAATTCGATCCAGCGGCCGGCACGTGGTCCAGCGTCCTGGCCACAACTGTCTACGGCAACGATCGAACATACGGTTCTTCCGTCCTACTGCCGTTAACTCCGGCGAATGGGTACACACCGAAGGTGATGATTTTCGGAGGAGGCAACCCGTCTACAGCCACAACTGAGATCATCGATTTATCCGCGACCAGTCCAAAGTGGGCGAGTGGCCCATCGATGTCACAGCCTCGCATCGAAATGGACGCCACTATTCTTCCCAACGGAAAGGTGCTGGCGATCGGCGGTTCGCTCAATGATGAAGACACATCGACAGCGAGCCTCAATGCCGACCTCTATAACCCGGCGACGAACACGATGGGATCCGGGGGAGCAAATGCATTTGCTCGACTTTATCATTCGGTGTCCTTGCTGCTCCCGGACGCGACCGTGTGGGTGGCTGGAGGAAATCCTGCGCGCGGCACGTACGAAGAACACGTAGAGATTTATTCGCCACAGTATTTGTTCAATCCGGACGGCACCTTGGCGACACGACCGTCGATTACGAGCGTGAGTCCGAGCGTGGTCGGCTACGGCACTTCGTTCCAACTGCAAACGGCCGACGCCGCGTCCATTGCCCAAGTGGTACTCGTAAAGGCCGGTTATTCCACGCACGCGTTCGATATGGATCAGCGGCTGGTCGGTTTGGATTTCACGACCGCAAGTGGGGCTCTGACCGTCACGGGGCCTCCAAACGGAAATGTCGCGCCACCAGGCTACTACCTTCTATTTGTGCTAAACACGGCGGGAGTACCTTCTGTTGCGAAATTCGTACAGGTGTCGGCTGCGCCGACAGACGTGCCTCCATCGGGAACAATTACGAGTCCCTCTTCGACTGTAGCGGTACCACCCGGAGGTTCGGTTAACTTCGCTGGGGCTGGAACAGCGCCCAGCGGCAGCATCTCGAGCTACTCTTGGGTATTCCGAGGAGGTTCTCCGGGTTCGAGCACGGTGCAGAATCCTGGCGCGGTGACGTTTCCGACGAGTGGGACTTACGTAGCTTCCCTCACGGTTACGGACAACTCTGGAATCACGGATCCAAGCCCCCAAACGCGGACAATTGTAGTCACGACAGCGCCGCCACCGACGGTGAGCGCAGCAAGTCCCAATACAGGGCCTCAAGGACAAACCAACCTTAGCGTCAACCTGACGGGGACTAACTTCCAAACGAACCCGACGTGCAGCTTCGGCAACGGAATTACGATAAATTCGTGCGTTTACAATTCAGCGACGCAAGTTACGGCAAACATCTCAATTCTTGGGAGCGCCGTAGTCGGCAAGCGTGACATTATTCTGACCAATAGCGATGGGCAGAACGGCACGTTGGCAGGCGGTTTTAGCGTTCTGCAGGGCAGCGGCAATCCCGCACCGACGCTCATCAGCGCCAGCCCGGACTCAGGAACACAGGGTCAAAGCAATATCAATATTGTGCTTCTCGGAACGAACTTTCTTCCGAATCCTTTGTGCGACTTCGATTCGGATCAAGGTCTCGCGACCGTTTCTTGCACATACATTTCGGCAACACAGATCAACGCAGTGGTCTCGCTGGCGGCGAATGCCGTGCTCGGCGGACACAATATAGTAGTTACAGACAGCGACGGCCAAAGCGCGACTCTAGTCAACGGCTTCACCGTGACTGCAGGCGTAGGCGGAACGAACATCAATCTGTCCGGCGGTTTCTCGACGGGATCCATGGTGCTTAACGGCAACGCGGCCCTGAATGGCACGAAGCTGCAGATCACTGACAGCAACCCTGCGGGGTACGAAGCGTCCAGTGCGTGGTACCCCTCTCCGGCCAGCGTCGCGAATTTCACGACCGACTTTAGCTTGCAGATTACGGGCGTGGAACCCACAGCGGACGGCATGGCCTTCGTGATTCAAAATACAACCACGGCCGCCCTCGGTCCGCTTGGGGGAGGACTCGGCTATGGCCCAGACACGCCCGGAGGTACTGGAGGGATTCCGAAAAGTATTGCTATCAAATTCGATCTGTACGACAACGTGGGAGAAGGCACCGATTCGACCGGCATTTATATAAATGGGGCGTCTCCAACAACACCGGCTGTGGACCTAACCACCACTGGAATCAACTTGCACAGCGGCGATGTCTTCCATGTACATATCACTTACGATGGCACGAACCTCGTGATGACCATCACGGACACATCCACAAACGCAACGTTCACGCAGACCTGGCCGATCAATATACCCAATACGATCGGCGGCACTACAGCCTACGTAGGCTTCACAGGTGGCGATGGCGGCCTGACTGCCATTCAAGATGTCCTTAGCTGGACAATGGTGGGTTCCGGCGCAAGCGTAACAGCGACCCCCACTTTCAGCTTGGCTGGCGGAACCTATCTCGGTCCGCAAACTGTTACGCTGAGCGACGCGACGACAGGCGCGGCGATCTTTTACACCTTGAACGGCACCACTCCCGGCACGAGCGTCGGCGGCTCAACCCTGCAATACGGGACTTCGCTCAACGTGAGTTCTAGCGAAACCATCAAGGCGATTGCAACGGCAAGCGGGTTGGCTGCGAGTTCGGTTTCCACGTCGGCATACACCATCGAATCCCAAGTTGCCACGCCAACCTTCTCTCCAGCGGCGGGAACCTACACTTCGGCGCAAACGGTGACCATATCGACCACAACCCCTGGGGCAACGATTTATTTCACTACGGATGGAACCACACCCTCGACGAGTTCGACGCAATACACGCAGCAGATCCAAGTGAGCACGAATCAGACCCTCGAAGCCATCGCGGTAGAAAGCGGTTACTTTAATAGCGGAGTGGCGACAGGCACTTACACCATTAGTGTGCCGGCTGCGGCTACGCCCGTGATAACTCCAGCGTCGGGGACTTACACCACCCTTCAAACTGTCACGATTGGCGATTCCACTGCTGGTGCGGTCATCTATTACACAACTGATGGTACTACACCGACTACGGCCTCGGCCGTCTACAGCAGCTCATTCCAAATCAGTGCCACAACGACTGTAAAGGCGATTGCCGCAGCTCCTGGCTTCAACAACAGCGGAGTTGCCACATCGACGATTACTATTAATCTTCCCACCGCGGCGACACCTCTGATCTCTCCGGCGGCTGGAACCTATACCACACCGCAGACAATCTCCATCACGGATACCACCACAGGTGCAGTGATCCACTACACAACCAACGGTACTACGCCGACCTCTGCTTCTGCCGTCTATGGCGGTTCATTTCAAATTAGCGCCACCACGACAGTAAAAGCGCTAGCAATAGCACCCGGCTTCAAAAACAGCGCTGTGGCCAGCTCTGCGTTCACCATTAATCTGCCGACGGCGAAGACACCGGTGATCTCTCCAGCGGCTGGAACTTATACCACGCCGCAGACAGTCTCCATCACGGATGCCACTACAGGTGCAGTGATCCACTACACGACCGATGGAACTACGCCGACCTCTGCTTCTGCCGTCTATGGCGGTTCATTTCAAATTAGCGCCACCACGACGGTAAAAGCGCTAGCAATAGCACCCGGCTTCAAAAACAGCGCTGTGGCCAGCTCTGCGTTCACCATTAATTTGCCAACTACGGCTACTCCTGTAATAACCCCAGCGACGGGCACCTTTACGAGTACCCAGAGCGTTAACATTACTGATACGACCGCCGGTGCCAAGATCTATTACACGACCGACGGTACTACTCCAACGACAAGCTCTACGCTGTTCGGGACATCATTTACAGCCAATGGAACTACTACTGTGAAGGCCATCGCAGTGGCCTCGGGTTTCAATACCAGCGCTGTTGCCACGTCCGTCATCACGATAAACCTTCCAGCGGCAACGCCTTTGATCTCACCAGCCACGGGAACATACACGACTCCTCAAACGGTGACCATCAGCGACGCGAGCGCCGGCGTGACAATCTATTACACAACAGATGGAACGACTCCCACGACCAGTTCCGCGATTTACAGCACGTCGTTCACAGTCAATGCAACGGCGACTGTCAAAGCCATGGCGTCCGGCGGCGGATTCAGCGCTAGCACAGTAGCTATGTCTGTTCTGACTATTAACATCCCGACAACGGCCACACCCGTAATCTCTCCGGCCGGTGGAGCGTACTCCACAGCGCAGACGGTGACCATCACCGATACTACCCCGGGAGCAGCCATTTACTTCACGACCAACGGCAGCACGCCCACCACAGCCTCGACGCTATACACCGGGTCTCTCACGATAAGTTCCACCAGTACGGTTAAGGCTATTGCGGCTGCCGGTGGGCTCGCAAACAGCGGGATAGCGAGCGCAAGCTATTCGATTGGTCTGACCACGCAGGTGAATCTGACATCGGGATTTGCTACAGCGAATATCATTTACAACGGGAGCGCCGGATTAAATGGGACGAGGCTGCACCTGACCGACGGTGCTGACTACGCGTACGAAAACGGAAGCGGATGGTTCCCAAGCCAGGTGGGTATTCAACAATTCACAACTGATTTTACATTCCAGCAATCGACTCCCGACGCGGATGGTATGACCTTCACAATTCAAAATGCAGGAACAAGTGCGCTTGGACCGAGCGGCGGCGGTCTAGGATATGGACCGGATACTCCCGGGGGTACACCAGGCGTCGGGAAGAGCGTCGCGATCAAATTTGACCTCTTCGATAACGATGGAGAAGGGCCAAATTCAACCGGCCTGTACCTCAATGGGGCTTCTCCAACTGTTCCGGCAGTGACGCTGGGCGGAGGAGTCGACCTTCACACCGGAGACATTTTCCAGGTTCACATGGCGTACGACGGGACAACTTTGACCATGACGATTACGGATACGACGAATACAGCAGATACCTTCACTGTAAGTTGGCCCGTGGATATTCCGGGTACGGTCGGAGCAGGTAAGGCTTACGTAGGCTTCACTGGCGGCACCGGAGGGCTTCTTGCCGCTCAGGAAGTAGTCGCGTGGACCTTTGCGGGAGCTGGCAACTAAGTACCCAAAGTAACGTCCTACGAGTGGTTGTGCGAAGAGAGCCCGGAACTCGCCCATTGTATCTTAGCTCGAGATGATTATCTCGACGTTGTACTCGTCCAGTAGATTAGTGACACTTTGCCTTTCGCCGATGGAGTTTCCAACGGGTGCGCGGATTTTGGGGGGAAGGTCAGCACCGCCTGAAGACGTTGACACCCCTTCAGAACTCGACGCGTACGGTCTTTTGGCAAATTGAGCCCTGAAAGCTAGCGGTTTCGGGGCCCTCAGGCTATTCGCAGGTCGTAGTGGCAAACGGAACTTTCCAGATTCCACAGGGAATTCAAAACCGGAGGGTAAGACTCGACTTTATGGCAGACCTTTCCCCTTCGACTTCTTCGACGCTGCAGCCTACGCAGGGAAGGGAGCGCATCGAGTTTCTTGATGTGCTGCGAGGTTTCGCCATCCTTGGAATCCTAGTTGTCAATTTTGAAGGGTACGGATTTTCGGGACTCTACGGGACTCAAGTTTCGGACCGCTGGCCGTCTCTTGCCCAGAGGCTGGCCGAGAGCCTGATCACGTGGTTCGGCACCGGAAAATTCAACATAATATTCACATTTCTGTTCGGTCTGGGCTTTGCCCTTCAATTGCAACGCGCGGAAGATCGTGGACAACCCATTTCGGCTCGTTACTCGCGCCGGTTGATCGGGCTGCTGTTGATCGGAGTTGCCCACAAGTTTTTTGTTTGGGCCGGCGATATCTTGGTTACCTACGCATTGATGGGTTTTGTTCTGCTTTTGTTCCGCGGCATAAGGGGCAAGCCGTTATTAGCATGTGCCCTTCTTTTATACGTCGCCGCCTTACTTCCTTGGGAAATGCATGAGTTGCAGCGCGTACAAGAAGAGACCGCCCATAGCATAGGCCAACTTCATACGGACCCTTCTGCGACTGAGCACCCAATTTCACCTCGCGAAGCCGGAGTCGCGCAAACATATGCGCGCGGCACTTTTCGCGACATCATGGCATTACGATTCTCGGAAGCGATGCTCGGATTTCGCCGGGGATACAACTCATTTGCGCACGTGCTCGGCTTGTTTCTATTAGGACTTTACGCGGGGAAAAAGCGAATCTTCCAGCGCTTAGGAGACTACAAACGAGAATTCCAAAGCCTCCTCGTTTGGGGAGGTATGATTGGCATCAGTGGCGCAGCGTTGCTGCATTATTCATACTGGAAAGGACTACCTGGTTGGTCCGGCTTGCTGCGGCCGCCCCTTTTCGGCGCGAGCACGCTTGCGCTTTCGGGAGCTTACGCGGCGGGACTCCAGGTGCTGTCGGGCTTCTCGAAAACACGTGCTGTTTTCAACGGCCTCGCGCGGGTCGGACAGATGGCGCTCACGAACTACGTCCTGCAATCTCTCATTTGCACATGGATTTTCTACAGTTATGGCTTGGGGATGTATGGACAGATTGGACCCCTTCTTGGCCTGGGTTTGACGGGGATAATCTATCTGAGCCAAGTGGCGTTGAGCGTTTGGTGGCTCAGACACGCCCGTTACGGCCCGTTAGAATGGGTCCTGCGATCAATTACTTATAACCAGTTGCAGCCCATCTGGAGATGATAGACTTCCGACGAGGGATCCCCACTGATAATAGGCAGGTGAAGAGGTTCTACCGCGAAACGAACGGCAACGGCGCGGCAATAATTTTCCTATTGCCGACCAACCTGTGCACCTACTGTAGCCCTACGGGCCAGGAAGGATGAGAGGCGGCGGATGCCAGTGCTGAGTGACATGAATATCACTCCCAAGACAAGCAAGCCCGCCGGTTCCGAAAGCTTGTTCATAATATCGAAAAGGTCTTTCATACTCTATACTCTTCGCACTTGGGAAACCATACTGCTCGGATGGCTAATCGGCTTGATTACAATAGGTTACAAGCAGCTTCACGCGGGCACATGACGTGATAAGTGAAATGCAGCGCTTCTTTGTAGCAGTTTTTTTCCATCTGCGTGAGTGGGCAGCCCAACCAAGCGGTACATGTCTTCTGTAGCCCGTTAGTGCTCCGTGGCCTAGTCTAGAGAGTTTCGATGGCAGGGTACTTGCTTCCCATCTGATGCATGCGGGTTAGGAAGATGTGAAGCTTGAACGCAGGGGGCTTTTTGCCCTGTGCGCTGTCAAGGTAACATACTGAAATCATTAGGCTTAATAGGTATATGAAGATTGCTGAATGAACTGAAATGCAAAATATACTTAACCTGAGATCCGGCAACTGGGTGGAAGTGCGGCCTCTCCATGAGATCTTAGCGACCTTGGACAGCCAGGGTGCCTTGGAGGGCGTTATCTTCATGCCGGAAATGGCCAAGTACTGTGGCGCTCGACTTCAAGTCTACAAGCGCGCGGACAAGACCTGTGACACGGTGGCCAAGTCGGGCTTGCGGCGCATGGAAAATACCGTCCATCTGACTGATGTGAGATGCGACGGCCTAGCTCACTGCGGCTGCGAAGCCTCCTGCCTAATCTTTTGGAAGGAGGCGTGGCTTAGGCGCGTGCAACGAGACACCGTCAATTTCCCAGATGGCGGCTCTACGACAAACACATGCGAACAGGCCTCAGGCGGACCAATTCGGTCAGAAGCCGAACTCCTCAGAACTATCTATGTCAGCGGCGAGAGTTCGTCCGAACCCATTTACCGGTGCCAAGCGACTAATCTGCGCGAAGGCTCTTCACCTCTCCCTTGGTGGGATTTGCGACAATACGTTCGTGATCTCTTTTCGGGAAATGTGGGCATAAGGCAGCTCATAAGAGGTTGGGCCATTGCGACTTTCAATGGAATTCAGCGCTGGCGACGTGGACGCACGCTGCCGTTCGACTTCATTGGGTCGCAAACAAGCACCCCCACGATGCGTCTTGACCTCGCGGTGGGTGAACTCGTTCAAGTCCGCAACAAGGAAGAAATACTCGCCACGTTGAGCAAGAATAACAAGAATCGAGGATTATGGTTCGACGCGGAGATGTTGGCATTTTGCGGCGGCACCTACCGCGTCAAAAAACGCGTCACGAGAATCGTAAACGAGCGTACGGGTAAAATACTCAATTTACCCGGCGACTGTTTGATACTCGAAGGCGTCTTCTGCAAGGCGGACTACAATCTGTTTTGTCCGAGAAGTATTTATTCGTACTGGCGCGAAATCTGGTTGCGCCGAGTCAACGAACCTGGTGACCATCACAGCGGATCGTCTTGCCACGGCATAAGCGCGGCGTGTGGCGCCGAAGGCCCGCGAAGCATGCCGGGGGAATCCGAGAAAATTCGTGCGTGATACGGGGGCACCGGAATTGCAAGGCCGCACGGGCTGGCTTTTCCTGGCTCTTTCAGTGAGCGTTGCGGCTGCGCTCAGGATTTTTTGGCTAACGACCCACAGTCAAATCGTTAATTCCGACGGCGCCGAATACGCACGCTGCGCAGAGAATTTGTTGCGCGGCCTTGGTTTCGTGGGGGTCTGGAGCCGGCCCGAAGTGATTTTCCCTCCCTTGTATCCTATCTTGATCGCCATAGTGAACCTGTTGCTGCACAATTCGGAACTGGCCGCAAGAATCGTGTCGGTTGCCTGCGGGACATTGCTGCCGATTCCGGTCTTCTGCCTCACTCGCAGGCTCTATGGTGGGCATGTGGCGCTCATTGCCGCGTTGCTCGTTAGTGTGCATCCCATATTCCTCGCTATTTCAACTACCACGTTCAGCGAGTCAACATACCTTCTCCTTTTTGTTTGGGCCCTCGATTGGAGCTTCAAGGCACTGTGGGGAAGCGATTGGAAATCGGGTGCCATCGCGGGTACATTCTGGGGACTCGCGTATCTCGCCCGACCGGAAGCGTTCGTTCTAGAAGGCGCGCTTGTGCTGGCGTTGGCCGGTTTGGGTGTAGCGCTACGTGAGCGACGCGTGGGTCTCTGGAAAGCTGCTGCGGCTGCCGGTATCGTCTTCGCGCTTCTTGCCGCGCCTTATGTTTTCTTTCTCCACGCGAAAACTGGGCAGCTCCGCTTGGAAGGAAAGAGCAATTACAACTACGTGGTCAGCCGCCGGCTCCGCGAAGGGAAAGGCCTGACCGAGGCTTACTACGCGATCAACAATAAGTTGGAAGTCTTGGGACCGGGTTTGGATCCAGTCAAATTCGCAACCTATTCACCCTATCCCAAGCATTTTGGCGTAGTCCTGCGGATGGCTCTAGAGAACGCGATCGTTCACGTTCGGGATATGGATGACGTAGCTCTTACGATCCATTCCTATGGTAGCCCGCTTGTCCTGATTCTCGGAATTCTGGGACTGTTCCGCAATCCTTGGAAGCGCGAGCGTCTCTGGAAAGAGATTTTCTGCTTCGCGACCGTTGGAATGCTCTTTGTCATTTTATTGTCAGTCGAGTGGTTCATGATTCGACTGGCATTACCGCTCCTAATCGTATTGCTGATCTGGGCGGCCAACGGAATCGATGAAGCCGGGAAATGGGCTGTGGGCACTTGGGAAGCTCTCATGAGTCCTATCGGCAGAATTCCAAGCGTTCTACGGCAGGGAGTCGGCTTCGTACTCATTGCCGGTATTTTCAGCGTTGGTCTGGCGGGAGTGATTAAGGAGAATCCGTTCGCGGAAGAAAGCAACCGGAATCTGCCTCAGAAGGAAGCTGGCATTTGGTTCAAGGCGCACATCCTGAAACCAGGAAGTCCCGCGAGACCGCGGATCATGTCTTCGCTGAGCATTGTGTCGTTTTACGCTGGGGGAGACTATCTGCCACTTCCACACTCCGATTCGACCACTGCGGTTAGATACTGTGAGGCTATAGCCCCCGATTTCGTGATCCTGGACAATGATCACCGTCCATACCTTCATGATTGGAGGCTGAATGGTCTCCCAGACTCTCGCGCGAAGTTAATCTACCGAACCGGTACGTCCCCTGAAAATGAAGTGGACATTTATGAATGGAAAGATGGGCCCGCCGCACGTCCCTAACCTCAGCCGCATCGCAACAGCAGTGACGAGTCGTCGAGTTGCCATCAATCCAAATACCGCGCGTAGAGCGGCCAGGCCAGAATCAGGTTCATGCCTTCTTCGTACTTCACCGGTGCGCTGCAACCCAACAAGCGATGCACTTTGCCACTGGAGTGGGCAATAGCTCGCAACTGTGTCGCAAGGAGACCGTCTCGTACAAATAGGGGTCCGGCTGGCAGCGGTCGCGAGAACCTACTACTAGGTTCACTCAAGCGCAGGTGCAATGACTGCCGGGTTTCGGCCGATAGACGCTGAAAACCCGCATACAACGTCTCTTCCACAATTCTCCCAAGCGGAATGCGCCGAGGCTGCTGTTGCAACTCTCCGAAAACCAGCACTCCCGGCGCCGCCTCGGAGGATTCTCGCCAGCCCTGCTACACGATCGGCACCAACAGATCTGCATCCGCAACCTGAGACAACTTTACTCTCACCGAGGAAGCTTGACCCTCTAGCCACTTTTTCCATAGCGTCACGCGGTCGTCGGTCACAAAAAAAGTTTGCCCATCGGCCTCGCGCTTCCAGAACGACAGCAGGGTCCCCTCGACCAGTTTGTCCACATAAACGAGTGACCTGACCGGGGTTTTTTGTACCAGCGGAAGTGAGAGAGAATTCACTCTGAAGGAGCGCTGGTATGCCGATGAAGAAATACAAGCCGGAGCAGATCGTCACTCTGCTGCGGCAGATTGAAGTGAAAATAGCGAACGGAAAGACCACCCCACAGGCCTGCAAGGAAACGCAGATCACCGCGCAGACCTACTACCGCTGGCGGAAGGAATTCGGCGAGCTAAAACTGGACCAGGCCAAACGATTGAAAGAACTGGAGAGGGAGAACGCCAAGCTCATGCGGCTGGTGGCGGAGCTGTCGCTGGAGAAGCAGATTCTGAAGGATGTAGCGGAGGGAGACTTCTAAGCCCCGAGCGACGCAGGGGCGCCGTGGAACATGTGCGCGGAAAGTATGGTGTGAGCGAACGGCAGGCATGCCGCATGCTAAAGCAATGGCGGGGAACGCAGCGCTATTTGCCGGTGCCGCGAACGGACGAAGAAGCGTTAACAGAAGCGATCATCGAGCTGGCCAGCGAGTATGGGTGTTACGGCTACCGGCGGATCACGGCGCTGTTGCAGGCCCGCGGTTGGCAAGTAGGCAAGGACCGCGTGCAACGCATTTGGCGGCGCGAAGGGTTGAAAGTGTCGCAGAAACAAAAGGCGCGAGGCAGATTGTGGCTAAACGACGGGTCGTGCGTGCGGCTGCGGCCGGAGCGGGCGAATCAGGTGTGGAGCTACGACTTCGTGAGCGCGATGACGCATGGCGGGAGAACGCTGCGGATGTTGACGCTGATCGATGAATACACGCGAGAGTGTCTGGCGATCCGGGTGGCCAGTCGACAGGACAGGTATGAAGTGATCGAGGCGCTGGCGGACGTGTTGCTGCTGCGGGGCGTACCGGAGAACATTCGCTCAGATAATGGTCCGCAATTCGTTGCGGAAGAACTACAGAAGTGGCTGGCCAAGGTGGGCACGGGGACGTTGTACATCGAACCAGGAAGTCCGTGGGAGAACGGCTACTGTGAAAGCTTCAATGGGAAGTTGCGAAACGAATGCCTGAACGGAGAAGTCTTCTATTCATTGAGGGAGGCACAGGTGGTGATCGAGAAGTGGCGGGTGCATTACAACACGCTGCGGCCGCATTCGTCGCTGAGCTACAGGCCGCCGGCGCCGACGGCCTGTAGCTCCCTAGTGCCACCCAATCCGAATTCGCAGCCCATGGCTGTGATGTAGATTCTTTGAATGAAACTGGTACAAAATCTCGGGCTGGTCACCGGGGCATGCAGGAAGTTTGGGAGGGCTAAGATCACTGCATGCGCTTCGCCGAAAAGCTCTCAGTAATTTCTCCAGTCGGGAATCTGAAGGCCGAAGTTTTGTCTAAGCTACGGTGAGCGTACTTCGTTGGCGTCCACAAGTCTCACGAGATACACCAGTGGCAAAGACAATCTGGCCGCCAATGCGTGCTTTGCATGAAGGCGTCGAACACCACGTTGCCGACTCGTACCTGCTTCTCACGGGTTAGATCACGCAACTCGTCTGGTCTTGCAACCTGGGCGGAATTCGAGCGCACCAAAGGCTATGGTCTCCCTGATCGGCCGATTTTCTATCTCCGCTCTTAAAACCGTTTCCAAGACACGCGAATAGCAAGCCATATTTCAGTTGTCAACTCTTGACGCGTCCAGAAAGCAAATCGGCCCAGCCATGCCAGCAATTTCAATCTTTCACCGACCAGCAGAGGCGCACGCACAACAGCTCGAAAAGAGTCCAGAAGGCGCCGCCAGGCAACGCAAATCATACCAATACTCTGGTTACTACGCGGCTTTAGGTATTCGTCTATTTTGCCGGACATGCTCATTTGACTGGTGTCACCCGCGTGAAATCTGCGAAAAAAAAGATGTTCCTGGAGTTCATGAAACTTTCCGTACAAGCTCAGCTCAGAAAGCAGCACGCTGTCCGCCGAGCGGTATTCCGGCAGCCATGCCGTCCTCCGCAGAATGTCGGTCCGCACTACGCCATACAGCGCATTACACAAACGAATATTTTGGATTATGTGGATGAAGCGCGCCCGAGGAGAATCGGCTGTTACATTGATTCCATCGCTGCTTTCCTTTACTCGATTTCCATGGTCATCGATGATACAGGTCAGTGGATAAGCGAGAATCGCGGATGGATTCCGGTCGAGCGCCGCCACGCATTGCTCGATAAATTCCCTAGCACATACGTCGTCTGCCGCGGCTGCTTTGAAGTATTCGCCGCGCGCCAACTCCAACACCCGGCGAAAGTTTCGGCCGAGGCCGATGTTCACCGGATTGCGAATGTAGCGGATGCGAGAGTCTCGCGAAGCGTAGTCCTCGCAAATCTGCTGCGTTCGGTCGGTGGATGCGTTGTCGCAAATTACGATTTCGAGATCCGAATAACTCTGTGTTGCCAATGAATTCAGACATTCGTCAAGATATTTCTCCCCGTTGTACACCGGAACTCCAATTGTCACTCGCGGTGCCATAATCTTCTGACCGTTCATTTGCTGAGAACCCCTCGCGGTCGCGCCGCTGCTCAGAGAATGTGTAGATAGCACTTTCCCGCCTCAACTGAAACAGCAAGCTACAAAACCAGCTTGCGGCAATAAAATGCTTCCGCATACTGCGATCTACCACCAGCCTCCACACCGCGGATGCGCATCAAACCCGAGAAGAAGTCCGTGGTAAACCAGTGCTTCTTCGCTTGAGTTGGAAAGGCTTCGAATAGATGGCTGACCTTCTTCTCGCATTGTTCTCGCGTTAACCGCACAAAACAGTTGGGTGATCCCAGGTCCCCGTCATACTTAGGAATCTCATATTCCAGAATCAAGTTCTGGCGGAAGGTGTTCCAGGTCAACTCCTGTACCAACCTGTGATCTTGGTGCAAATCGTCACGGTAGTGTGTGAAAATCAGGTCCGGGGACGGCATTTGCTTCATTCGCTCGAATTCCTCTTTGATCCGCGCGCCGTCGTAGGGGAAAAACCCATCGCGGAATTTGTGAATAGCAACCCTTTTTGATTTCGCGTCTCTCAGAAACAGCGAAGCCGCGCGCTCTGCCTCTTTTCGGCGATTCGGGGTCGAACTGAACACAACGTATTCCACATGCGAGACGCTGTGTGCTTGCAACAGACGCAGAATCGTGCCCCCGCAGCCGATTTCAATATCGTCGCAGTGTGCCCCCAAGCAGAGGATGCGGAGTGGCTTGCCTCCTTGCAATTGCAGTAGTGTATCGTTCATTTCATCCGGATGACTTGCCTGGCTATTTAAACACAGGAGTTGACTGAGCGGGCGCCTTCGCAGAGTGACCCTTGTGGATTTGTTTCCACACCTCCCAAGGCGCGTTTCCGGATGCGTACAAATCATCGAGTTGCTGTTTGTCCTTGAAGGTATCCATCGTCGCAAAAAAGCCGTCATAGCGGTGTGCCAATAGTTGCTTTTTCGAGATCAGTCTCTGAAACGGCTCAAGAACAAGTTCCTCGCCTTCGCGAATGCACTGGAAGATTTCGCGACGAAACACGAAATAACCTCCGTTGACGCGCAGCGCCGACTGCTGGATTGGGCGCATTTCCCGTACTACACCGTCTTCATCGGCATCCACGACGTGATAGGTCAAATTAGGCTTCACGGAAAGAAACGTCCCCACATGTTTGCGTTGCTGAGCCAGGTCGATCAGATCTGGCAAATGTACGTCAGAAAGCCCATCGCAATAGTTGGCAAGGAATACTTCTTCGTCCTCCACGTACTTTTCCACGGCCATCAGACGCTGGCCAATATTAGAAGTCACACCCGTATCCGCAAATGTGATTTTCCAATCGTCAATATCGCTGTTGAATAGATCGACGTGTTTCCCCCCTCGAGACAACTTGAAGTCGTTAGAGAGGCACTCGTCATAATTCAAAAAATAGTGCTTAATCGCATCGGCGCGGTGCCCGAGGCAGAGGATGAAATCTTTATGCCCGAAATGAGCGTAGTATTTCATCACATGCCAGAGGATCGGCCGGTATCCGATCGGCACCATGGGTTTCGGAATGTTCTCGGCATAATCCCGAAGCCGCATCCCTAGGCCACCGCAAAAAATGACTACCTTCATTGCTTTGGCTCCTTCAGGCTCAACAAACAGATGTACTCTGCCTTCATTCGTAGACTTTCGTTTCTGGTATGGGCACTACAAACTTTCCGCCCCATTCGCGGATGTAACTGCATTGCTTCATAATCTCGTCCCTAAGATTCCACGGCAGGATCATCAGATAGTCGGGCCGCGTCTCCGCGATCCGCTCGGGTGAAAAGATTGGAATATGGGTCCCTGCAAGATATCTTCCATGTTTGTACGGGTTTCTGTCGACCGTATAATCCAGAAAGTCTGTGCGAATTCCGCAATAATTCAATAGGGTGTTCCCTTTGCCAGGTGCTCCGTATCCTGCAACGGTTTTTCCTGCTCGCTTGGCGATGATCAGGAACTCCAGCAAGTCGCGTTTCGTTTCGCGCACTTGTTCGCCAAAGGCGGAATAAGCCTCCAACGTGTTTAGGCCGCGCGCCAACTCTCGTCCGCGCAGTTCGTCCACTCGCGGGTTGGTGCTCTTGGTTGCATCTCCTTCGTGGCAGCCGTAAATCCGCAAAGAGCCGCCGTGCGTCGACAACTCCTCAACGTCGAAAACTCTTAGCCCGTGAGCCGCTAAAATTCGTTCGACCACCATCAGCGAAAAATAGGAAAAATGCTCATGGTAGATTGTGTCGAACTGATTTTCATCCATAAGGCGCAGAAGGTGCGGAAATTCCAGCGTGAGTACCCCGTGGGCTTTCAGCAACGTCTTGATGCCCGCGACGAAGCTGTTCAGTTCCGGAACCTGTGCAAGTACGTTGTTGCCAAGAATCAAATCAGCCTGCATGCCTTTTGCAGCTAGCTCTCCGGCCAATTGTCGATCGAAAAACCGCACGAGCGTCGGCACGCCCACACTCTCTGCCACTCGAGCCACGTTTGCGGCGGGCTCTATGCCAAGACATGGAATCTTGCGAGCCACGAAATTCCGAAGCAGATAGCCATCGTTACTTGCCAACTCCACGACAAAACTGGTTTCTCCTAGGCGGAAATTTTGCACCATCTTGTCGGTGTATTCAGCCGCATGCGATAACCAACTCTCAGAGTACGATGAAAAGTAAGCATACTCAGTAAAAATAGATTCAGGGCTCACAAATTCTTGCAGCTGAACCAGAAAACACCGCTCGCAAACGTAGACTCGCAGCGGATAAAACGGTTCCATCTGATTGAGTTGTGATTCCGCTAGGAAACTCTCGCACAACGGTGACATCCCTAAGTCAACAAACGTCTGCGACAGCTCAGCGTCGCAGAATCGGCAGCACGCTCGTGCCACTTGCATCGAAGGCTCCAAGGTTTGTTCCTTTATTTGCATTCATCCTCTGACTGGGCTTCTAACTCGTGTTACTAATTCAATGTAATTGCTAAGTAGAGTAACCGTCCGCTTTTTCTACGAGCAGTCCATGTTGTTCCAAAACATGTGCGGCTTTCTCGACTGCGGCAAATGGCATGTTCGCGCGTTCTGCGATATCCAGCAGACTGTTCGCGCCATCGCTCAAGTTGAGTACCCACAACATTGCCATTTCCGCCGCACCAGAGTCCGCCTGGCCGCCAATTGCGCGGTACAGCCCGCGTCTTCCGAGTTGGGGCTCGCACCGGGGATTCGTATTGATCATCGTGCGGTTGCTTTCCACTGTCCGAGTGACCATGAGACAAATCCGAAGGGCCCTCTCAAGCGCGCGCGGCTCGACAAAATCGAGATTGTCGGCCGATGTGTGATATTGGGGAAACGTCCCGTGAATAGATCGCGAGAGCCGCCCTACCGCTAGGTTGAAACCAGGCGAGCAATACTGCCTCTCGTCGTAACCATAAGGCGAGAAGTCCAGGATTGCATGGTCCTCTTCGCTGTGTCGCAATAGGTGGACCAGGATGCGATCTATCTCCGCAGTTCCACGCCGGCTCTTTTTGTAGCTTAAGCCCCTGGCGTCTCCCACTCCAGAAAGCACCAATCCGTGGCGAATGCGCTGCATCGCGTGACTCTCATTGTGCGCCAGCCAGGTAATCGCTCCAATCGTCCCTGGAACAAACAAAAACCGATACGTATATCGGCGATTCGCGAGCTGCCTCAAATGGTTTGCCCACTGCATTGCAACCACAATTCCGGACAAATTGTCGTTACATAACGAAGGATGACAGATGTGCGTCGATATCAGAACTTCTACCTCAGATGAGCCGGGAATGACGTATTCACCATACGTTAAGGATCCTGGTTGCAACGTGGAATCGATGCACACCTCGTACTCCTCGTCCACGAGCTGCAACAGTTCCCTATGCGCCAAGCAGAAACCCCAACTCTCCTTGTAATACGAGGTGCGATATGGAATCCAATCAGGGCGATCAGGCAAGGAGTGCAGGTGCTGCATGAGTTCTGACAATCTCAGCTTTCCTCTGAACGGGACGCTGTAGCTGACCACATGCAGATTCGACTTCTGGAAATCGATGATGCGCTTTCCCGTTCCACTTTTTACATACGCATCGCGAATATTCCACTCATTCGGGACCACCCAGTCGAATACTGGTGTGCCGCTCGGCACTTCCCGAATCTCAAGCGGAACCAATTGTTGCATGCGCCTCAGTGTTTCTCGGACGCCCTCGCCGGTGATGCTCCTACAAATCGGATAGAGTTCGCGAATGAACGCGTGCATCTGCTCGCCAAGTTCTTCTGGATCGAACTCCGCAAACAGTTCCCGGATATCCCGCAAAAATATGCCGCTCTCAACCTGCAAAGTCAGCATAGTTTTGGTCGCGCTTATTCATGACTCGCTCATCCACCGGCCACGAGATGCCAAATGCCAAGTCGTTCCACCGCACTCCGCGTGCTGCCAACGGCTCATAGAACTCGGACATCTGATAAAGTACTTCCGACTGTGGCACCAACGTCTGAAAACCGTGCGCCACCCCTTCGGGCACGTACACCATGTGCCTATTTTCCGCCGTCAGTTCGAACGCATCATACCGCTTGTATGCGGGCGAATCGCTCCGGAGGTCGACCAGCACATCGTATATGGCACCTCGAATGCATCGGACTAACTTAGCTTCCTCATGCGGCGCCACCTGATAGTGCAGCCCGCGCAATGTTCCCGTATGCTCGTTGAACGATGTATTGCACTGCACGACACGCGGATTCAGTCTGTGCGCCAAGAACTCCTTTTCGCAAAAAGTTCGCGCAAAGAAACCTCGTTCATCCTCGATCTTTTCTAATTCGATCAGGAATGCACCGGGAACTTTGGATTGCCGAAACCTCACGTCGGACTTCCTCCCACATCTCAATTCTTGCTTCGGCTGGCGTCACGCAACGACGGCCGCTTTCCAGCGCAGATTCTCGTCCAGGCGTCCGGAACGCAGTAGGTTTTGGATGTGGTCGATGCGTTTGAATTTGGGGCCTTCGAAATCAGAGACCTTCAGATTCGCGTCACGGAATGCGCTGTAGAGTTCCGCGGCGCCCTTTCGTGCATTCCACGTCGGCCGAAAACTCGGCAGCACCTTCCTAATCCGACTGAAGTCCGCTCGGTAGCAGCGCTTGTCTGGCCCGGCATCAGATGCAAACTCAATACTGCATCCAGGAACCGTCTCATGAACGAATACTGCGAGGTCCCGAATACGATAATTCTCTGCCGTCTGTCCGACGTTGAATGCTTGGTTATGCACTGCCTCGATAGGTGCGTCCAAGGCTGCAAGAAACGCTCTGGAGATGTCTTCGATGTGCACCAGCGGTCGCCAGGGCGTTCCGTCACTCTTGATTAGGATCTTGCCGGTACTCACCGCCCACGCCACGAAGTTGTTCAACACCAGGTCAAATCGGCATCGGGGAGACACCCCGTACGCGGTTGCATTCCGCAGATAGACTGGACTGAAAGAGGAACCCGCCAAGTGTGCCAAATTTTGCTCGGTCAGTACCTTAGATTTCCCATATGGGGTCACCGGATTAAATTCCGCAGTCTCGTCCAGGATCGCGTCGCCGGCTGCTCCGTAGGTGCTGCACGATGACGAAAACAAGAAGCGCCTCACTCCTGCTTTTTTGGCGAGTTCGGCCAGGCGCACCGAAGCCCTGAAGTTAATGTCGTAGGTGAGTTCCGGATTGATGTTCCCGAGCGGATCGTTCGAGAGCCCCGCAAGATGAATCACCGCATCAAAACCGGCCAAGTCCGCGAGCTCGACATCGCGGACGTCTTTTCGGATTCCAGGTATCGAGGGCAGCTCGGTGAACGAGCACTCCTCAAACAGATCGCTATCCAAGCCGACAACATGGTGACCCGCACTGCGCAGCATCGGGCCCATGACGGTCCCGATGTATCCAAGATGCCCGGTAAGCAAGATCCTCAAGTTTAGGTCCTCTTTTTTGCGCCAATGTGAGGCCCAAGCAACTGACTTCTCACGCGCACAATTTCACCATCGCCCACTGGGAAAAGCACGACTGTAGCCACAGTCGAACCCTCAGGATTCCACCTAAAGCATTGATAATAAAAGACTAACTAAAACTCAAGAAGCCAGATCGGCAGCAGCATGCTTCACCTGCTCGAAACCATTTTCTCATTTGGGACAAACTCTTCTAATGACACCCCGGGCTCGCGCCCGTAAAGCTCGCCGATCAGCGCTGACATCTGACAGAAGCTGAATTGTTTCAATAAGTTACAGAGCTTCCTCTCTGTCGTACCCAATCCCATGTAATGCCGCAAGCGGCTACTCATGGCCCCCCTCATTCGGGGTTGGCCGGGATCTATCTCCCACGGGTGCAGGTACATACAAACCGGTTGCCCTTCCGCTTCATTCACGTAACGTACCGCCCATTTCGTATACCACTCTGGCAGCAATCTAAGATAAGCCCCGCCTCCAAAGGGCGATCGACGTCCGTAGAAATTCAGCGTCGGCATCGGGAACTCCAAAATGTCTCCTGCAGCCGTCGCCACTTTGTAGGGGAATCGGTGCGCTGCATGCATACCGTAATTTGGGTGACGCACCGGAAATACACTCGAATCATAGACAAATCCGAGCTCGGCTAAGATCTCATACGCCCATAGGCATTCCGTGGTGATGGAGAAACTTGGAGCTCGATACCCCACGACACTCCGCCCGGAAGCATCCTCGAGGGCTTTCTTCGCGCGTGCTGTATCCTCTCGGAACTCGCTCGGCGTCAATGCATAGACGTATCTGTGTTGGTGGCTATGGCAAGCAATCTCGTGCCCGGCTTCGGCAACTCGCAAGACCAGCGCAGGGTTCTGCTCCGCAGCCCATCCCAATGAAAAAAAAGTCGCCTTGCAATCCGCCGCTGCGAACACATCGAGCAGCCTTTGCGTGTTTCCCTCTACGCGGCTTGCCATGACTCCCCAACTGGCCGGATCTATCTGCTTTGCGAAAGCACTGACGTGATAATAGTCTTCCAGGTCGACGGTAAGAGCGTTGTTCAAGATGCCTCTAGTTTCTAGTCCGGTAAATAAATTCGCTCGACACGCCGTCCCAGCGCGCACAGCACATCCTGTACGACGGTACCGAGTGTTTCTGCGATCTCTCCGGCGGTTTGCAAGACACCGTGATCGTCGCCGAAGATCGTTACCACGTCTCCTACGTTGGAGTCCCTGACTTTTGTTATATCGATCATCGTCATATCCATGGAAATCTGTCCCACAATCGGCGCTTTCTTGCCCTTCACCAGCAGGTATCCCTGGTTGCTTAGGCCTCGCATTAACCCGTCGGCGTAACCGATGGAGACGATGGCAATTCGCGTCGGTTTATGGGTGACGTATTTCGCGCCGTATCCGACCGACGCCCCCGCCGGCAAATCCCTGACAGCGACGATCCTGCTCCGCAGACTCAATACCTGCTTCAACTGCAATCTTTCTTCGAGTTCTTTTTGGCGCGCCGGAGGTTCAAATCGCATCGGGCAGCCATACAGCACCGCGCCAGGACGCACCATATCAGCCCACGTGTCCGGACGTGCCATCAGGGCCGCGCTATTCGCCAGGTGCCGCAGTCCGGGTGCAAGTCTAAGCCGCTCCATCTCATCAAGAGCAATAGCGAAGAGGTTCATCTGCTCCTCGGTTTGGCCGTTGTCGAGCAGTTCAGACGACGCGAAATGCGTGAATGTCCCCACCAACTTCAATCGTGTACAGTCTGCCAGAGCCCCCGCAAAACACTTTATGTCCCACGGCGCGATGCCCATTCGATTCATGCCAGTATTGATTTTGAGTTGGATGGAAACCAGTTTCTCCTTGCGCGACTTTGACCGCTTCGCTGCCTTTTCCAGGGGACCCAGCTGTTGACAGCGCACGATTGTCGGGGTCAACCCGAATTCGATGACTTCCCGTTCTTCGCCCGGCGCATAACCTCCAAGCAACAGGATCGGCTGGCGGATTCCCCTGTCACGCAACTCCACGCCTTCGCTAACGCAAGCTACACCGAACCAATCGGCCCCAGCCTCGGCCAAGGCCTTTGCAACCGGAACCGCCCCGTGCGCGTAGGCATTAGCCTTGATCACCGCAAGCACCTTGGGGCTCTGCCCCGCTCCTTCTCGTCGGAGGAGGCCATGGATGCTTTGCAGATTTTTCTGGAGGGTTCCTAGCCGGACTTCGGCCCACACGCGGTTACTAGCCGAGTTAGAGCGAACGCCAGCAGACATACTGTATTACGATGCAATTCAGCTTCCGAACCTTCCGTCAGCCAATCATCTCATAAGTCATTGTAAATAAGATGCTTGTGCTTAGCCTAGGCATCGCTGGCTTCTGCCGGGGCCTGGCTCCCTCTACCGGTGGTCTTCTTCTTGAGACTAGTCCACTTCCTAGAATCGCCCTCAGGCTGGGAGTACGTATTTACCCTTGCTGGTACGCCAATACCGGGCATACACGGTCGCTGTATCCAGAACATAGGCATAGTCACGCAGTCCCCATCTACATGCCTCATAAGCGAAACGCAGGAACCTTCGGTTCAGCAACCGCTCCGGGAATTCTTCCGATGCTAACAGTGCGCGCGTCTCCTGAAGCAGGTGCTGCTTCTTCTGTAGGTGTAAGTAGTCGTACTCCGATCGGTCGAATTGTGAGACTAGCCCGGGCAGTGGTGGCACCGGGCACGCTTCGTGGGTTGGATACACCTGCCACGGAACCGACAGCACCTCTGGACGGAAACACGACAGCCACTTGTTATAGAAACTGTGTTTCAGACATAGATTTAACGGCACTGATGCTACTGCCGAAAGAAAATCGCCGTCAAAAAAGGGCGTGATAAACTCGAATCGGTTTACGTCCACGTCTTCCGGCAACCTCGCCAAATGTCGCCGCTGATCGTTGAGCAGGAGAAAGCAATAGATTGCACGCCCGGGATCTTCGCATTGGAACTCCTTTAGTTCCTCTTTCATTCCATGCTGGAATACCTCTGCGAGACTTCGAAGCGCTTCGGGTCGCAGCAGTCTCGCAACAACTTGCTTCCTTTCCTCTCGAAGAAATTGCGTGATGCAACTATCGAGATCGTCTCGCCGCAGCATATTGACAGTCTCTTCCGTGATATACACGTGGCCCAACCCCACACTGCCGCCGTCGCCTGACCAGATCAGCAACGGCCGGCTTACACCTGTGGGCTTGGCAGCCGCCAGCGACTGAGCTACCTCAGAAACTCGCTGAAAAAATCTCGGATTGGCGATCATCATCTCTTCGTGATGATGGATTGTTCCCAAACGCTTCGCCATCTCCGCTCCATACACTTCGTCTTCGGTCCGGGGTAGACTGAAATTGAGCGTGTGAACTAAATCTGATTCCTCCGTCAGAGTCGCAACGAGGCAACGCGAATCCAGTCCTCCACTCAAAAACGCTAGCGGAATCCGATCACCGCGTAGGCGCCGCTGGACGGCAATCCTGAAACGGTCGTGAACTTCGCGCAGCAATTCGGACTCAGGCCGCCGAGACACCGGAATGGCGTCCCAGTGCCAATACTGCTTTGACTCCAGTCTACTCGGCCAGGCCGACACGATCTCTGCACCACGAATCGTTTTCATTCCTACATAGGCAGTTCGCGTTCCCAGAGGAAATGCAAAACCGGTGATCTCCGTCACTCCCCGCACGTCCATCACCTTGGGAACAAACGACAGCGCCTCTAGGACTCTCATTGCCGTGGCGTAAAACACCCAGTGTTCATCCAGCCAGTAGTACAGCTGTCGCACTCCTAGCTTGTCCGAGAAGAAATGGAGTACGTGGTTCGACGGCTCATATAGGACGCCCGTGAATGATCCCTGCGAGCTTTTAAGGATGTCCCAGTTTCCGGCAACAAACGATTTGTGCAAAGTCTCCAAGTCGCGCGCTCGGTTGCTTGTGGTTCTCGGATCCACCGGCGCGAGTAACGGTTCCCCGATCAGCATGCTCACACTTCCTGATGGATCTTTGAAAAATGCGGGCGAGCCGAATGCGCCCGAATCAATCTTGCACAGAATCGCCGAACAATCTCGGAACTCTTCGACTGTATCTGTAGTGTTTCGTGATATTGCCCGGCGAATCTCATCTGCCCACGAGCCATCTGGACGCACCTCAGGTCGCCTTGAGAACACCCCGGCCAGAATGCTCATATGTCGCTCGACCCATTCGGATTCTTAGGCATCACAAGACTCGCTTTCTGCCCACCGCGCGGATCCCATTGGCCGGTCGTATCGGGCACTGGGCCCAGTGCCCTTCGGCATGTTACCGGGAAAACCAATTCGTTTGGTTCTTCAGTTCTGCCAGGATCTCTCGTCCGAACAGCAGGAAAATCGTAACCACATAAACCGGCAGTATCGCAGCCAGTTGGAAAAACAACGTGGCCAACTGATGGACCGGCCAGTAACGATTTGCCAAGAAACAAGAGATTCCAAATGGGACGGCTGCCAGGAACGGCATCACCCACGAGCGCCACAAATAACCGGCCAGCGATGCGCCTACCAGCTTACAAATGTATCTCGGCCATAAAAACACCTGCGCCACTACGCTCGGAATCACCGTACCGATGGCAACCCCGGTCATTCCCATCCGCCTTGCCAGCAGGATGCTAAGCGCGAGATTTGCAACCGCTTCACCGCCGGCCCAGATCGCGATTCGTTTGTGCTCCGCCATTCCTAGGATCACGTTCATGCTCGTTGAGTTCGCCACAGTGAAGAGTTGAGCGATCAATAAGATCTGCAGTACCCGGCTGGAAGCCGGGCCGTACTGTGGTCCCATCCACAAATTGATGAACGTCTGGCCTCGAAAAAACAGCGCGACCTGGACCGGCAACGCAACTGCGATTGCAACTCGAGTCCCCATCTCGAGTAGCTTCCTTAACTGCGTGTAATTACCTTCCGCTTGGTAGCGGCTCGCAAGCGGTAGAAAGGTCGTCGTCAACGACGCCACAATCGTCCTAAGGTATTCGATCAGCGATCCCCCAATCGCGTAGAACGTAACCGCGGCGACTCCCACTACTGCTCCGACGACCAGATTGTCCGTGTAATAGATTACTTGTGCAAAGATATGCAGCAAAAAAACCCAGGCGCTGTAGCCCGCGAAGTCTCGGAGGACTTCCCGCCCGGGGATTTGCAGTCTGATGCGAAGTTCAGGGTATGTCCGAAAGCTCAGAATCGTCTGCGCCATGCACGCCAACGCGATTACGCAAAAATCCGAAATCGCCAATCCCAGAAATCCGTAGCCGTGCCTCAAGACGTACACAGCGCCTATGGCGCGCAGCGCAGTCTGCGTAAGTGTGACCCCGCTGCTCAAATCGAAGCGATGCAGGGCCGTCAACACTCCTCCGAACACGCCCAAGTACAACGATATCGCTATTCCCGAGCCGCTCAGAATCACAGCCCAGCGCGCCGAAGATTGCGCCTCCACCGGTATATGGAAGAACCGCGTCAGCACAAACGAGAATGCAACACTCAATAAAACTACGGCAATGCTAATCCATTGCCGAAGCCAGAGTGCCCCGCTTACCATCACGCTGGCCCGCTCGTGATTTTTTTGCGCGTGGGCTCTCGAAACGAATCGCACCACGGCCCCGCGTAGGCCCAGATCCATTAGGCTCATGTAGGATGTCAGACCTGCCACGAGCGCCCATACTCCGTACAGCAAGGTCCCTAGATGATGAACGATGAACGGAGAAAGGAAGAACGAAACGGCGAAGCTGCTGGCCAACGCGATCCAGTTCCAGATGACACCACTTGCCGTGTTGCCTTGGCTCATGTAGGGCTTGTAAGCCTTGTTTGGTGTGCGAGATTATAGGGAATCCGCACAGCACTCACCGAATTCTGCATTATCCCAACTTGCGCCCTCCAATAGAGCGCTTTCGTCGGAGCCCTGTACGTAAGAGGTACGAATTCCATGTTCTGCTGCCTAGAGACCCTTTGCGCAACCAGCCTTCAAAGGGCAAGAGAATCAATCCCCGTGTGCCAATTATAATGGCGTCATGGTCCTAGGAGCGCTGGAACAGGGTGTGCGTAATTTCCGACCCACCTTCCACTGCGCGTCACGTGGATCGTAGTTTCCTTGTTTGTGCGCGGCCATGAATCTGTAACACTATGATTATAAAGGGCCTATTAATAGGCCCCCAGTAGGCCACTCCTGGCGTTTCGGTAGTCCATTTGCAACATCGGGATGTTGACACGCTCGCAATGAGCCGGTCAGCTCAAGAAAGGGATTTGATGCAATCGATCAGTGTATTCGGACTAGGTTATGTCGGCGCGGTGACGGCAGTGTGCATGGCCCACAAGGGCCATCGGGTGGTGGGTGCGGACCTAAACCCCGACAAAGTCAAAATGCTAGCCAGCGGTCACACTCCTATCGTGGAAGCCCGCGTGGAAGATCTGGCGGTCGAGGGGCACTCCAACGGCCGGCTCAGCGCCACTGTCGATGCCATGGCTGCGGTGCACGACACCAACGTCTCCTTCGTTTGTGTTGGGACGCCCAGCCAGCGCAATGGCAAGCTGAGCTTACAGGCCGTCGAGCGCGTTTGTGAGGATCTCGGTCGCGCGCTCAAACTGAAAGCCTCTTATCACTGGGTTGTCCTGCGCAGCACCGTCTTACCCGGCACTACCGACGAAGTCGTGATACCCACCCTCGAACGCACTAGTGGAAAGAAAGCCGGGAAGGACTTCGGCGTTTGCTTTCACCCCGAATTTCTTCGCGAAGGAACCGCTGTAGCCGATTTCTTTGAGCCACCCTTCACAGTTTTCGGGACGGCAGACTCGACGCACATTGTCACGCTTCGCGAGCTCTATCACTGGGCGCCGGGTCAGATCTATGAAAGTTCCACTACGACCGCGGAAATGGTCAAGTATGTCTGTAATGCTTTCCACGCGCTAAAGGTCGGTTTCGCCAACGAAATCGGAGCGATTTGTCGTGAGCTCGGCGTCGACACCGAGGTGGTGACCGAAATTTTCACCTCCGACGTTCGCTTGAACATCTCTAAGGCATACTTGAAGCCCGGTTTCGCGTTTGGCGGTTCCTGCTTGCCCAAGGATTTGCGCGCGCTGACGTATCGCTCCAAGGAACTGGATTTGCAGTTGCCTTTGCTCGAGTCGCTTCTTCCCAGTAACACGCAACACATCGAGCGCGCCATCGAAATCGTGCTCCATGCAAAAAAACGCAATATTGGCGTGCTGGGCTTGAGCTTCAAGCAGGGCACTGACGACCTACGCGAGAGCCCCATGGTGCATCTCGTCAAACGGCTTCTCGGCGAAGGCTGCATCTGCCGCATTTACGATGAAGATGTTGTGCTCGGCCATGTACTTGGATCCAATCGACAATTCATCGAGGAAACCATTCCGCACATCGGCTCACTCCTGACCTCGAACCTCGCGGAAACCATCGAAAACGCCGAAGTCCTTATCATCAGCACTAAGGCTGTCCCCACAGAAACGATTGAGAAGCATTTGAAGCCGGGCACGCTCGTCCTCGATCTCGTACATCTTGACGCTAGCCGTCGTTTGAAGAGCCACCAGCCTTATCATGGTATCTGCTGGTGAACGATTCACTTGTAGAATTGGCCGTGCCAAATCTCAAGCCATTACGAAACTCCTGGCGATGAAACTCCTATGGGTCAAGTCTGGCACGCTCGTTCCGCCCGATTCCGGCGGCACCATCCGCAGCTTCAATCTCCTAAAAGAGCTAGCGAAGAAACATGAAATCACGCTCTTCTTGTTCTACGGCGCGCATCAGAACGATCAGCACAGCGAACTAAACAGGATCTTTGCGGATGTTGTCACGGTGCCTTTGCCCCTACCGGCAAAGAAACGAGGGGTGGCGGAAGCCTTGGCCTACGCGCGCAACTTTCTATCTCCGTGGCCTTACAGTGTGTCCAAATACTGCCGTCCGGAAGCAATGTCCAGGCTGCGCAAGCTCTTGCATGAGCGAAAATTCGATGTCTTGATCTGCGATTTCCTTTTCGCCACCGAGGCAGTTCCGTGGGATTTTCCGCTGCCCAAGATTCTTTTCACCCACAACGTTGAAGAGATAATTTGGAGGCGTTCGTTCGAAGTGGCATTGAATCCCGTGTGGAAGCTGGTGGCCTGGCGCGAATTCCGACGCATGTCCACTGTCGAGCGAAAATATGTGCGCCTCGCGGATCAGGTTCTCGCCGTTTCCGAAAACGATAGACATCACTTTTGCACCTATGCCCCACCCGAAAAAATCACCGTTGTGCCCACCGGCGTCGACGTGGACTATTTCTATCCCCTGCCTCGACGCGAGCAACCCGACCGCCTCGTTTTCACCGGCTCGATGGATTCTTTGGCGAACGAAGACGCTATCCTCTATTTGCACGGATCCATTCTGCCATTGATCCGCAAGGAAATTCCCCAAGCACAAGCCTGGGTTGTAGGCCGCAGCCCCTCGCAGCGGCTGCGCAACCTTAGCGCGCAGGATGCAGGCATTCACGTAACTGGATCCGTTGAAGACGTGCGGCCCTTCATTGCGGAGTCACCCATCTACGTCGTGCCCATCCGCATCGGCGGTGGCACACGCATCAAAATCTTCGAGGCCATGGCCATGGGTAAAGCGGTGGTCTCCACTTCCGTCGGCGCAGAGGGCCTACCGGTTACGCACGGCAAAGACATTCTACTCGCGGATACGCCGGAAGAGTTCGCCGCGCAAACTGTCCGCCTGCTGCACGACAAGTCCGCCCGCGATGCCCTCGGCGCTTCTGCACGTCGCCTCGTCGAAGAAAACTATAGTTGGGCTGCTGTCGTGGGCAGCATCGACGCCGTGCTGCAAAAGGCTCTCGCAATACCTGCGCTCTAGTTAGGCTGCACTGGGGTTTCACAGCACGTCAAATGCTGCGTAACCTCGCCCTTGTATTCCCAAATGCGATGACGGAGGGTTTATGCCGCCAGCTTGGGTGCGAGTTTCACAACGCGAGTAAACCGAGGTGGCTACGGAAGACAGCGGACGATGCGCGGGCCGAGGAGCTTCGTGATCGGCAAAGGAAGTTTCTGCCACGCGCGAATGGCAAGCCTGTACTTCGGATTATCGGGGTTGCGTTCGGGGAGTTCGCTACGGCCAGAAGCCAGCCAAGTATCCCAATAGAGAGGTTGCGGCTCGGCGCCCCATTGTTGCTTGAATGCGTAAGTGCCTGAGCCGACCGAAGAGCGGCCAAAGTCGAAGAGGCGGTAGCCGAGAGCCCCGAAATGTGCGAGCAGGCTCCAGTACAGGAACATATTGGGCTTGAGATGCAAGTGCGAATGCAGCGAGGAACTCCAGACAGCTTCAATTCGCTCTCGGTAAGCGCACAGGAACGATACGGCCACAACTGTTCTGTCGTGGCGCACGCGGCAGAGGTAGGTGTCCTCCGGAAAAGTGTCCAGAATTCCCGCGAAGAAGTTGCGGCTGTAGACCGGGGTGCCGAGTTCACGCATGTTGTCAGCGAAAACCGAATAGAAATCGTCGAGAAATTCGCTCCCCCCGAATTCAGCGACCATTCCGAAGCCCTGAGCCTTCCGCACCTTGGTACGCATCTTGGTGTCGAGCGCCTTCCAAGTGATTTCAGAATCGCCGTGGATGGGCAAAACCATCGTCACCTTGTTCGACTTGACGGGCAATCCTAGTTCATGAAACTCGCGATGACGAAACTCGATAGAGGCAGCTCGATTTTTACGAGCGATGGCTATTGCCTCGTCAAGCAGAGAACGTTTGACTTCCTTCGAGTCAGCTAGGATGCCGCCAGCGTTGAAAAATGGCAGGGAAGTCATAAAGCTGCCAAACAGGACGCTTCGTTGCCAGACGAGGGGAAGGACCCCTACGATGTGATCGCCCTCCGCCGCCATAAGATAATACGCAGGCCAGCCGAAGCTGCGCTCAATGACCTGCTTCCACTTCCAACGGTGGTAGCAGGTCGCCAAGGGTGAAGTGCGAACGTAGTCTTCCCAGCGCGCACCTTCGGCCTCACTTTTAGCGTAAAGAAGCTTCACGGTAAAGAATGCTCATGAGGTTTAGCAGCGCAGGTCAACTTTTGCCCTGCGCTTCCGTTCGATGCGGCATCCAGGTACCCGAAAGATTTCCGCGCAAGCACTTGATACAGCCGAGCAACGCGGCCACGTTGACGACACAAAAATAGAACGCGATATAAAGCGGCTTGGGCGCTCTCCGCTCCCTCTGCACCGCCCAGCCCAGCAGCGCCAGAAGATAAAACGCAATCTGCGCCATGGCTGCCCACCGGTAAAAAGGCCTGCCGAGAAGAGCCAGAGAAGCCGCGAGTAGCCCGAGGAGGAAGAAGGGGGCGAGCCAGCGCAGAATCTTGTGGGAAATCAGCAGCCACCAATGCCGGAAATTTCGAAATGGATCGAGGACTCCGGGGGCGCGGCGGACGGCATTGAACGCCCTCGACACGATGCGCACTTTGCGGCGAAATTCCTGTGCGAACGTGTCCGCGGTTTCCTCGAAGCAGACAACGTCGGGATCGAAAATGCCGCGGTAACCACGGTCGATGATCTGGAGAGGATTGAGGAAATCGTTGATATCAGTTGGCAGTAGTGGCGAGTAGAGCTTGCGGCGAATCGCATAGATAGCGCCGTCGCCGCCTACTACGGACTCGAAATCGGATTCCTTGCGCTTGATCCAGGTTTCGAACTTCCAGTAGAGGCCTTCGGATTCTGAGGACTGCGATCGATCACCACCCTCCACGTACCGCGCATTGCCGACGACGTAACCCACGCCGGAGTCGGCAAAATGCCTGACGAACTTTTCGATCACATCCGGCTGATAAATGGCGTTGGCGTCGGAAAAGACGACGATCTCGCTGCTGGCTTCCGGAACGGCAAGATTGAGTCCAGCGGATTTTCCCAGGCGCGTATTCTGCCGTATAAGGCGCACGCCTCTGCCAGAATATTCGCACGCGATATCATCGGTGGCATCGCTCGAGCAATCGGAAACGATCAGAACCTCCAAGAGGTCGCGGCGGTAACGGAGCGCCAGAGAATTCTCGATTTTTTCACGAAGGACGGCCGCTTCATTGTAGGCGGATACGATCAGGGTAACTGTAGGACGAAAAGCTTCATCACGATGATTGCGGCGCGGGGCGAGCCGCGCCAGCGCTCCCAGTAGAAATGGAAATCCTGCGTAAATGTAGGTCACCAGGGCAGCGCAACACCAAAACAGAAATTGGAGTAGGGTCGTCAAAAGCGCATCCTGACAAGAGGGGGCGAGTTGCGAATATTCGATGATCTGATCACTTGGAAATTCACTCCAGTTTCCGAATGAACGCCGCATGGTTTTGCCCGGCGGGGGCGGGCTTGGGAGAGGTTTCGGATCCCGCAGTTCCCACAGCCACTTTCAATGAGCCATCTACGGGATCACGATAGCTGATGTAAATCGTATCGTCGGGCCCGATTTTCATCGAACTGTATAGCGCTGCCTCCCCACCTGGAGGTACGACCAGCTGGAGCTGCCATTTTTGGCCGTCCCAATAAGCATGTTTTACGGCGCCGCCGTCCTCATACCGAATATGGGCGTGTCCTTCGCGATCGAAGACCAAATCGCTGGTGAACTCGGTCCAGCCTATGTTCTTAAGCACTGGAGTCACCGATTCGATTTTCCATTTACCCTCTTCCAGACGAGCCAGCTTGAGGACACCCTCGCTGGAGCCGGCAGCGTCCGCATTCATCGATGCCTCATAGAAACTCATGACCGGATGATCGCCCGGATCTAGATTGAGCGAAACGCCCATTCCAGTCGAGTCTTTAGTGCTTCCGTGGTGGGGCCAATCGACCTCGCTGACCTTCCAGTCCCTGCTGTCAACAGAGAAGGCGTATTTCAAGTCACCCGGAGGGAAAGCGCTATACCCGACATGAGGTATCCCCTGGGAATCGATCACAATCGAGTTCCACTTCCCGGACTCACGATCGTAGTCGATGGTCTTGGCATACCAAATACCGTCCCGTTTGACGGCGCATTTAATATGCAAGAAGTTAGCGCCGCCAGGTCCGCGCGTTTGGTACCAGACTAGGTAGGGCGTACCGTCAGAAGAAAACGTAATCGAGCAATTGTATTCGACGGTGCCGTGGCCGGGATCGACTTCCTGTGTCAGCCATTTTTTTCCATCCCAGGTGGCAATCTTCAGAGAACGAGGAGTGTAGCAAATCTGCGGCTTGCCAAAAGGGTCCAGCGCGATGTTGACCGCAAAGCTGCCGAGCTGGCTCTCGAGGCTGAGGTTCGACCAACGTCCGGTGTCTTGCTGACGAAATGCATATTTGAGCTCGGACCCCGGGCCGCCGGCATAAGCGACATGGACGTTGCCAGATTTGTCGATAGCGAGTGCGGTAAAGTGCGCTGCGGAGTCAACATTCTCAGTTTTCCACGTCCATCTCGTCTGCGCCGATGCATTAGCAGGAAAAACCGAGACGATCGCGAGCAAGACGATAATGCGCGAAAGACGGATGACATGGGAACCAGAAGTGAACGCTCGGCAAGGGATGCGCGCGGCGGGTTGCGCGATGACGAATGAATTCATGCGAATTCCTCCCGGGGCTCCAGAGCTGCCTCGGATGATCGTTCGCACACAGGCTGAGCCGCCAGGGCACGGTAGAAGAGAATCTTCAAAATGCAGACGGAAGCGACCATCTGGTAGTAGAGGTCGAAATCCGCAAACCCGAGGAATGCGCCGCTGACAAGGAATCCAAGGATCGAAACGAAAATGATATCGGCGTAAACGGAAATCCACTGCAAATGAGGAAAGTCATGCGTGCTCCGCTTCAAGCGCCATAGAGTTAGCAAGCAGCTGATCACGATTCCGAAGTAGATAGCAAAACCGATGAAGCCCTGCTCTCCGAGAACTTGGAAATAAATGCTGTGAGGTCCAGAAGAGAGAAAGCCTCCGGGGAGCGGACGTGTCTGATACTTCTGGAATACGGCTACGTCAGGAAGAGTGTAAAAGCTGCCGCCCATAAGCGGGTAGTCATGCGCGAAATTCCACGTTGTGCCCCAACTGACTAGCCGCTGCTGAGCGGACATGTCCACTCCTTCCTTCCGGAGGGTACCCATGCGCTCGAGCCATTGCGGCGGAGCGAAGGAAATGACTACGAAAGCGGAGGCAGCCAGAAAAATTGCGCCCATGACTCTATATTTCGAGCGCCAAGCCAGGTAACTTAGAACCGCGATCAACCCGAGGAACCCGCCTCGGGAATAAGTGAGAATCACGCAAAGTAGAGCCGCGCCGAAACAAACGTTGAGAGCGCGGCGAAGGAGAGTTCGTTTCTCTACGCGTCCAAGAAAGTAAAAAATGGGTAAACTCATGTTGAGAGCAAGGCCGAACGCGTTGTTCTCAGCGAGGAATGTGTCAGGGGGGCCGAACACGCGGTACTCGCCGCCTGTGGCGATGCCGAAGATTGCACCTTTAATAGCCAACGCTCCGAAACTGAAGGCAGTAACCAAGAATAGCCACCTTAGGCGTTGCTCTGACGTGACGATGAGCATCATGATGAATGTCATGAGCAGAATTTTGCTCACTCGGACCAGTTCGTAATGGGCATCAGCCATGTGGCCCGCGAAAAAAGGTTCGGCCTTGGCATTCAGATAAACAATGTAGAACCAGATCCACAGGAGGACCAAGAGTACGTTTTCGCGGACGAAAAAAGGGCGATTAAATTTGCGGCTAAAGACCAGGCCGGCAATGGTGGGTACCGCGACGACAGCTGCGACAGGAAAATCGTACATGTAGTTGAAAGTGAAGCGATGTGGATTGAAGTAGGCGATCCACGTCCACATGAGAATTCCAAAGAACGGCTGAAAGAAGCAGACCGGAAGAGAGGCACAAATCATGACGAGGAGCAAGAAGTCACGCATGGCGTGCTCGCGCGGGGTTCTCCCCCGGGATAGCACCTGCTGACGAGCGCGGCGAGAGGGACGAGAAAGAGGCGCCGGACGGCGAAGCGTCCGGAAACAAGAACAGCCGGTTCAATCGCATGGCAAACATCGCTAGAGATCGCTCCTCGCCGAAAGACACTCGGCGAAGCGCGAAAGGATGCGTCGTGTGCCGGTTCAGTCCTTCCACGGTTGTGGAAGCGGAGCGATAGCCCAAGCGAGCAAGACAAGCAATAGCGGTCTCGCTGCACTCATCGAGCTTGCCGAAGGGAAAAGCGAAATCCAAGACTCGGTGCTGGAGCCGCTGCTCGAGCAGGCGCTTGGATTCCCCGAGTTCCCATTCCAGCTCGGAGGAGGAAAGCCTGCTGACGACGGAGTGCGTCATGGTGTGGGCGCCGAAGGAAATGCCCGCGCGATGCATCTCCCGGATGCGTTCCCAAGACAACATGCGTCCCGCCAAGGCATCTTTCGGGAGGTCCACCCCGGACTCGAGACTCGCACAATAGGCGCGCTGTTCGGCGACCGGGAGCTTCCGCATCAATGAGATAAATTCCACGGCAGCCTGAAGCCGCTCTTCTGGAGTGCCGAGGCGGACAAGGCGAGGAGGATTGAGCGGCAGAGTGATGTCCATCGCTGGAACTACCTGAAAAATCACAAAAACGCGGTCATACCATGCCACTTGGCCGCTCTCGATGGAACCAACGGTCAGAAAAATGGTGGCGGGAACTGAATATTGGCGCAAGATCGGGAATGCCTCGGTATATAAGTCCGCATAGCCGTCGTCGAACGTAATGGCCACCGAAGGTTGAGTGGACCACGGCTCAGAGATTCCTTGTAGCAGTTCGCTGAGAGAGACGATACGGTAGTGTTTGCGCAAGTATTGAATCTGGGCTTCGAAAGTCGGTCTAGGCAAACCCGAGTAGATAGGAACACCACCACGGCCGACGCGATGGTAACAAAGGATCGCGAAGCGAGCGATGGAGGCGCCGCAAATGCGGCGCCTCTGGCTCTGCGCGCTAACGACAAACTCAAAGTTGCGAGCCAAGGCACGGGCGGCACGGGCGCCACCAACCGCATGCCAGGCCTTGACCAAAACTTGACTCGGCAGCGTAATCGGTGGCGGATCCGCCAACGCCGCGGGAGGAGGCCAAACGGGCAAACCCATGCCCGGTTTCCACGCCAGCGGCCCCGTCGCCGTCACCCTCGCGGGTATGCGTTTATCGGTCAGCACAGACGGTATCCGCCTTACGTTCGAAATGATTTCGAAACCATAGCTCCAGCATCAAGAAGTACCAAATGAGTTCCCCGAAGTTCTTGGCGTCTTCGGAGAAATGACGGCTCATGACTTGATCCAAAAAGTTCGGCTGGAAAATACCACGCTGGCGCGTTTTTGCATCAGACATGATATCTTGCATCAGCGATTTCAGCCGTTTATCGCGCAAAAGCCAAAGCGAGACCGGAACACCAAAACCATGCTTTTTTTTGCGCAGTACCTTGGAAGGCAGAATGTTCTGCAGCGCCTTCTTGAAGATGTAGCGTTTTTCGAAACCTTTGACTTTCCACCGCGTGGGAATTCTGGCAGACAGTTCGACAAGAGGGCGGTCCAGGAACGGGAAGCGGACACAGACGCCAGCCATCTCGGCGGTGCCGAGAACCTTACGAAGGTCGTTGTCGGATAGCGTCATCTTGAGATCCATATACAAGAGACGGTTGAGTTCGCTTCGCGATGAGTTCTTGTCGAAGTGTGACTGGGCAATGGCCATCCAGGAATCAGGCCGGACCTCCTCCAAAAAACCGGGCTCAAAGATCTCCTCGGGAGGTTCACTGAGAAAGAGTCCGTAGGAGTGGATACGGCGCGGGTTGGAAATGTTGGCACGGCGGATATATTTCCTGGGCAAGCTGAACGGGCCTGCGGACGAAGGCAGGATGGAGGCCAGCGGCTCAATGAGCGCACTTCGAACAAACCTCGGAATGGAGCCATACAGAGAGAAACGTTTGTCGGTAGCGTAGCGCTCGTTGCCACCAAAAAGCTCATCCCCGCCATCCCCGGCAAAAAGGACATCGATACCGTTTTCGCGAGCGAGGCGCGCGCAATAGTAGCCACCGATGGCAGAAGAGTTGGCAAAAGGCTCATCGTAGTAGCGTGTGAGCAGATTAACCACATCGAATGCATCGTTCGGGGTTAAGCACTGTTCGAAATGGCGGGTCTTGAAATGATGGGCAGTTGTACGAGCGTACTCGATTTCATTGTACTGGCCTTCGCCGAAAAATATCGTGAAAGAGTTAACAGGCGCGCTCCACTCTGTGAGAAAGGCTACGACGCTGCTGCTGTCAGTTCCACCACTGAGAAACGCGCCAGTTGATTCCGGAGAACACCCAGCGGCGGTGCGGAGCACAGAGCTTCGAATAGCATCGCGGACCCGCTCTGCGCAGGCGCTCTCGCCAATCTTACTATCTTCGACGTAGTCGATGTCCCAGTATTGCTTTTGGACTACGCGGCCATTCTCAAAAATGAGAAGGCGACCGGGCTCGAGGCGATGAGTTCCCACATAGACAGAAAGCGGAGCAGGGACCACACTGAAAAGCAGGAATTGAAGGATGGCAGCACGATTCGCTTCCGCTGCGCCGTCCTGAACGGCGCGGATAGCTCCGACGCGCGAAGCGAACAGCATACGGCCATTTTCGACGCGCCAATAGAGGGCCTTGATGCCCATGCGGTCCAGAGCAAGGAGCAGGCGGCGTTTGGCCGAATCCCAAAGCACAATAGAGAAACCACCCTCGAGTTTCTCGACAAAGGCGTCGCCGTGAAGACGATAGAGCGCGACAAGAACGTCTGCAACCGACTGAACACCTGAGGCACCAGAGGAGCGAACTTCGGAACGTAATAAAGCAAGGTTTGTGAGGTCGGCATCCGCGGCAACAAGCAAGCCATCGGTTGACGCAACTTGTTGAAATTCCCAGCGGCGAGCCACACCCATGGCAGCCCCTTGGCTCCGAACGGAAGCCGAACTCGACTCGCCGGGCAACGCCAGGGCCGAAAGCATAGGTTGCAGGCTGGAAGCCTGAAATGTGCAGCTGGGTTCGCAAATGCCGTAAATGCCGCTCAAGGGATGTGCCTAGTTCTGTGCCGCAGCAAAAGCTTCCTGCCATTTCCGAAACATCAAAGCCGCCCAAAGATGCATAGAGCGGTCACAGGTTCCCTGCTGGTGCTGATTCCATATTTTGCGCAAGTATCGCGCATCGAGAATGCCGTCGTCCGTGCCAAACAGGCTGAACTCCGCCAAATCGTGCAATTCCTTGCGGAACCAGTTTGCCAGAGGAATGGCAAATCCCTGCTTTTTCCGGTAGATGGTGTCCCTGGGGAGCACACCCTCCATCGCTTTCTTGAAGATGTACTTTCCGACGCCATCTTTCAACTTTAGCTCGGATGGGATGCGAGCAGCGGTTTCCATGAGCCGATGGTCAAGGAGCGGCGCGCGGACTTCCAGTGACACCGCCATGCTGGCACGGTCGACTTTAGCGAGGATGTCGTCTGTGAGGTAGGTTTTGATGTCGAGGTACTGAATTTTGGAGAGCAAATCGGGAGTATCGGCGCGGTCGTAATGTTCTCGGAAAACATCCAGAGAATCGTAGCCCTGCAGCGACTTACGAAAGTCCGAAGTCAAAAGCTTCTGCTTCTCGTCGGGGCGGAAATAGGACATGGAACGGAAATAGCCCTCTAAGGGCGAGCTGGCCAGACTTTGAAAAGTTGCGCGACCGCGGAAGACTCGAGGGGCCCAAGCGAGAGCTGGATAGTGTTGGCCGAGCGGTCCGAAAATGGCGCGGCGAAAACTGTGAGGAATATAACCACGGAGACGGTTCTCGAACTGGTCGAGCCGGTAGCGCCGGTAGCCAGCAAAATTTTCGTCGCCACCATCGCCGCCCAAGGCAACGGTGACATGCTCGCGTGCTACCTGAGAAACATAATAGGTGGGAATGGCAGAGGAGTCGGCGTACGGCTCATCGTAGTGCCAGACGAGCTTATCCAGGACGTCGAGAGCGCTTGCGTGAACGATTTTATCGTAATGCTGAGCACGGAAGACTCCAGCAACTTGCCTTGCATATTCGGCTTCGTTGAATTCCTCCTCGTCAAAACCGATTGAGCAGGTGGTGACTGCTCCACGCCTGAGGCGGCTCATCATCGCGACGACAGAGGAGGAATCGACGCCCCCGCTTAGGAATGCGCCTAAAGGTACATCGCTCAGGAGGCGGATACGAGTGGCTTCGCACAATGAGTCGCGAAGTTGCTCGGCCCAAGCCTCTTCCGTATGATTTTCGATGTTCGCAAAAGAAAGATCCCAGTAACCGACTTCGCGGATACCGCTGGCGTTGACAGTCAGGTAGTGTCCCGGGCGAACCTTCCGAGCAGCACGGTAAATGGTCTTGGGGTTCGGCACATAGCCAAAAGAGAAGTAATCAGATAGTGCCTCGTGGTCAACTTCACGAGAGAAACCGTCCGCAGCAAGAAGAACCTTCAATTCGGAGCCAAAGATAACGCGCTCCGGACTAGCTGCGTAGAACAACGGCTTCTTTCCGACGCGGTCGCGAGCGAGAAGCAAGGAGCGCTCCCGGGAATCCCAAAGCGCGATCGCAAACATGCCGCGTAAACGAGAGAAACATCCCGGACCATATTCTTCGTAAAGATGCACTATGGTTTCGGTGTCGGATTGGGAAGCGAAACGGTGGCCTTTGCTTTCAAGATCAGCGCGAAGTTCAGGATAATTGTAAATCTCACCATTCAGCATCACCCACAGCGTGCCGTCTTCATTGGAAATGGGCTGATGGCCGGTGCTGAGATCAATGATGCTGAGACGGCGAAACCCAAGGCCGATTCCCGGGCCCGAAAAAATGCCTTCGTCGTCGGGGCCTCGATGAACGATGGTTTGGTTCATGCGATGGATCAGTTCTTCGGGGAAGGGTTCCCGTCGAGCGTGTTCGAAGATGCCAGTCATGCCGCACATGGGGTTAGACGCTCACCTGCGAGACTTTGCGGCGTATGGCGAGATCAATATAGAGGTCCCGGTACTGCGACAGCATCCGCTCAATGCTGAAATGCTGCAGGACTCTCGAGCGACCGGATGCCCCGAACCGCTGCCTGACGTCCGGAAGCCTAATAAGCGTGTCCATGTGCTCCGCTAAAGCCGCGTGGTCACCAGGGGAAAACAATAAGCCAGTCTCGTTTTCGGAGACGACTTCAGGATTTCCACCGACGCGCGTGGCAATGACTGGCAGGCCACAAGACATCGCTTCGAGAAGCGTATTGGACATACCTTCCGCACGCGAGGACTGAACAAAGATGTCCATCGCACTGAGTAGATCAGGAACGCGTTCGCTGAATCCCTGGAAATGCACTCTGCCTTGCAAGAAAGCATTGTCGCGCACCGACTGCTGCAGCCTATCCAGTTCGGGACCATTGCCGACAAGCAGCAGACAAAAGTCGCGACCGCGCTGCAAGAGCTCCGAAGCGACGCTGAGTGTAAGCGGATAGTCCTTGATAGCTACCATGCGGCCGACGCTTCCGATCAAAACCGAACTAGGAGGGATGCCGAGTTCCGCTCGAATGGAAGCCCGCACTTCCATGCGGGGAGAAAACCGAGAAGTATCGACACCATTGTAAAAGACGCGTATACGCGCGCGTGAAAGGCTGACCTGACTGGCGTGAAAATCTCGGAGTTCATTGGAGACCGTGAATAGTTCGTCGGTGAGCGAATAGAATGCTCTCCTGGCGGCGCGGCGGCGCCAAGGCAGACCATTCACCATATCCAGATCGTAACCATGCTCGCTGTGCAGCACGCCTGGCACGCCTGCCAGACGCGCAGCAAGAACGGCTTCGAGGGCGCCCCAGTTGCGTGTATGCACGATGTGCGGACGGAGAGAACGGATCATTCGCGTTAAGCGAAAGAGCGGGAACTGAAACCGCTCCTCGGAACGGCCGACACACAAGAAACGACTTCCGAGGCCTGCGCTGGACACAAAGTCTGGATCAAATCCGCGCATGGCACAGATATAGTGGTCGAATTCCGAAGTATCCAAGCCTGAAATCAAGCGCCGCAGGATAAGTTCGGTGCCACCGCGCGCAAAAAAAGGAACGATGTGTAAAATTCGGAGTGGCTGTTTCGGACCACTGATCATTATCGACTCATGGCGATCGCGGGGAACTGGCACACTCCGCACGTCCGCAGAGAAAGCCACAGTCTCAGACTTCATGAGTGTCGTGCACTGCATGGCTTGCAACGTGCCGAGCTGCCCGGCAGAGACATGCGGCCAATCCCGGCCGCGCGCGGTGTAATCCTTGGTGTGAGCCATAACTTGTAATCGACTGCCATGAGCTGCGCCTGCCAGTGTCAGAGTTGCTCCCCGGCTAGAGGTGGGAATCGTTGCTTAAGTACGGACTGTTGTACTTGGACTGACGGCTCTCGTTTTGCGTGCCGTTGTACACGACGCCCAAGAGCTTTTTGGAATCAACCTGACCGGCGAGCTTTTGGAGGAGGTCGCGATGAGTGCGCTGAGCGCGGACGACAAGAAGGATACCGTCGCAGGCTGCTGACATTAAATCGAAATCAGACATGGGGAAAATAGGTGGAGCATCGATCAGGATAACTCTGAAGCATTCGCTGCACCGGCCAAGGAACTCTTTCCAGCGCTGGCTTGCATAGAGTTCCGGTGGCGGCGCCGAATGCTTGCCGGCAGAAACGAAGAAGAGGTTCGGTTTGTTCGTAGCCATGACGACTTCGTCGAAATTGGCTTCACCGGCAAGGGCTTCCGCGAGACCGGGACCTTCATCCGCTGAAAAATAGCGGGACAAGCCAGCTTGGCGCAAATCACCGTCTACCAGAAGGACGCGTTGGTCTTTCAACCCGGAATAGACGTGGGCCAAGTTGAAGGCGGTGAGGGTCTTGCCTTCCTCGCTGACAGCGCTGCCAAATATCAAAGAACGAAGGCCTTGAGCGGTTTGCGTGCGCATGATGCGAGTGCGCAGCATGCGATATGCCTCCATTGCGTTCCCATGAGCGAGCGCCGGATCAGAAAGAGTGGGAGTGCCAGGAGGCGCGCAGATAACGGCTTTGCGGCAATGGGCGAAACGGGAGTCGGCGATTTGTGTGCCGACCACGTTCACTTTGCGCAGGTCCTCGACCCAGCGCTCGGGATCCGATTCAACCGGACTCGCCCCAGCAACCGAGAGATTCTGCGCATTTCGCGTTCTATCGAAGTATCTGCTCATTCATTACTCCCGTGCAAAGGCTCGATTTTGTTTCATAGCGCCAATCAACAGATCCACGGCAGTGCGGATCTCCTGTTCTGCTTTTGCCACCTGCGCAGAATTGCCGTTGCGACCGAATAAAGAGGAAGCAACAGATTCGGCGGCTTGGATCTGTTCTGGGAGGAGACTGAGCTTTGCGGCAGCCTCTTCGACAACCGCTGCATCAACGTAACGCTTTTGATGATCGCAGGCGATCGTCAGGGCGCTGTCGCAGAGAAGATTGATGAGACGCGGAACACCCCCAGCATACTTGTAAATGTGCTGAAAGACGGAAGCGGGGAAGGGGGACTCACCTTGCAACCCGCCGGCGTGGAGGCGTTCCATAACGTAGACACGAGTTTCGGGAACACTTAGCGGGCGCAACTGGCATGTCGATGCGATGCGTTGAAGGAGAGCACGCATACTCGGATGGTGTAAATGAGCATGCACTTCGGACTGCCCCGAGAGCACGACTTGAAGGAGTTTTTCCTGATAAGAATCGGTATTGCTGAGCAAACGGATTTCTTCAAGCAACTCCGCGGTTAAGAGGTGCGCCTCGTCGACGATTAAGACAGCGGTACCGCCACCCCGCTGTGTGGCCAAGAGCATTTCGTGCAGGGCGGCGAGTCGGCGCGGCTTGCTGGTTGCGGAACATGGCACCTCGAACTCGTCAAGCACTGCCTCAAGGAACTCCTCGCGACTAAGCGTGGGATTGACGAGGAAAGCGGTTTTGAGCTTTCCTTTCAGAGTGGAATTCTCTTCGAGGAGATGTAGCGCGGCGTGCATCAGCGTGGTCTTACCCGTGCCGATCGGACCGCACAGAACCAGGAAGCCTTTGCGGCCAAGAATGCCTTCGAGGAGGACACTCAGAGCGGTGCGATGCGGTTCGGCAAGGTGGAGGAACCGCGGATCCGGCGTGAGCCGGAATGGTTCTTCGCGAAGATGATAGAACTCCGTATACATGTTAGGCCAGCAATCTTAAGAGGTAGGTTAAGCCAACGGCTAGGGCCGCAGCGCCGACCGCAGTGCCCGCGATCATGCCAATAGCACGAAAAGCTAGAACGCGGCGCTCCCTCGGGAAGCGAATCAGGGGGATTCCAACAATTACGCTCTTGCCCAGAATTCTCGACGCTTCTCGCTCGCTTCGAACGGATTGATCAGTCATGTCAACCAGCATGGCCAAAACGAGACCTCCAAGAAGACCACCCACCAGACCGGCAAGCATGATGAGGGGCCGATTGGGTCCATTAGGAACTGTTGGAATCCGGGCGGAGTCTAAGATGACAAAGCGTTCGCCTTGCTGTTCGGCATCGAGCTGCTTAGCCATATCTGCAGATAGCTTCTTGGAAAGCAATTGGTTGTAGCCCGCATTGAGGGTGTCGAGGTCGCGGGTGAGGTCCGACAACTTCTGTTCGAAAATGGGGACGCGCTCGAGTTTGGAAAGATGAAAATCGATTTGCGGTTGAATCTGAGCCTGTGATTTGGTCTCGGCCGCGATCTGCTCGTCGATCTTATTGATCTCCGCTTCGAGAACCGGGTTTTTTGCCTGAACTGGGCGACTGGGTTGCTGAGAAACATGGGTGTTCCCGGCTGACGTCTCTTGTTGTGGCTTGGATTTAAGGCCGGCGATTTCCTCTTGTAATTTCCTGACATCTGGGTAACTCGGACCATAGCGAGTTTGCAGTTCCGAGAGACGCATTTCGAGTTTCTGAATCTGCATCTGGTGAGGTGACGCTCCCTGATCACCGGAGGCATCGAGATCCACAGTAGGGGCCGTCGTGCTCATTGCGGATTGCAGGAATGCCTTACTCTGTTGCAGACTGCTCACGCGATCCTGACTTATTCGGAGTTGATTGCGTAGGCCATTCAGAGCTTCGAGATGGTATTGCTTGGATTCGGGCAGATCGATGACGTTTTGTGACTTGATCCTGCCGATCTCATTTTCTTTCTCCTGAAGCTGTTGCTTGACGTTATTCAGTTCATTATCCAGGAAATCCGCCGTACCTTCGAATTGCTGCGCTCGGGTCTTCAGGTTGTCGTGAATCACCATGGCGGCGAGGTGATTGGCGACATCCGCAGCTTCCCGAGGGTCTAAACTATAGTAGGAAATCTTGAACGAACTGAGCCGCTGACCACCACCCTCACCGACCTCAATGCTGATTGATTTCTGCATCATACCCACTGCGCGTTGTATGTCTCCTGCGCGCCGCCGGCTGGGATTCAAGTTCAGAGTGCGAATGAGATCTTCGAGACGCGTCGGCGAGGTAACCAACTGCCGAATAGTGCTGAGGCGATCGGCGACAGTGCTGCTGACGGTCGTCGGAACATAAGAATCAGGGACCTTCTGCGGATCGACAAGTATAACGGTTTCAGACTTGTACACGTTTGGAGTCAAGAACGCCACAACCGAAGCACCTACGGATAGGGCAATGGACACGAGCACGATCCACCACTTCCGGCGGACGGCGATGTCCCAGTACTCCTTTAGCGGCAGGCCGCCAAGGACATGCTGCGTCTCGGAATCACCGGATGCAATCTGCGCGTTCAAAAGCCCTCCCCGGAGCTTACCTGAGTCACCTTGGCACTACCAGAGTGCATGTTCCTGACCAAACGTGGGAACTCTTGGATTGGCGTACTGCGGCAGATTTATTGAAAACAAAGGAGTTATGGAGGTCAAGGCACAGTCTAAGCCGGAGCATCGGTACCTTACTTACCCGCGGCAGGAAAATGCTTTCACTCCGACTATCTGGGTTAGCCGCTGCTGTGGGATTAATGGCTAGGACGCACTCCAGCATCCCAGCGTAAGCCCACAACATACAGATTTCGCGTTCCAGTTAGGAGGAACACCTGATCGCCAGCCTGCGAACTGAAAGTATAGCGCGTGTACAGCGATACTGTCGGGACAATTTGAAAATAAACAACCCCCTCGGCGTACCGCCCTTGGAACCCACCGGTTCGCGCCTCGCGCTGGAATCCGCCGCCGGCCTGAACGCTGATTCTGGGGTTGAGGACCAATTGGGCTTGGCCATCCACACGGTCCGTGAACGCAGAGGTGGTATAGTCCGATAAATAAAGACCTCGATTGTATCCGACGGAGATCGAGCCGGACCGAAACGACTTGAGCAGGATTGCCGAACCAGCAAAGGTCCATGACCGAGGATTACCGGGAGTTGCAAATGTGGCAAGTCCTGCGGCCGCGTTTACTGAAAGAGATGGCGTAAGGAGACGAATATATGTGCCGGTGATTGTGTGATAGAAAGTGGTATTAGCGGAAGTTTGGAATTGAACCGCCGAAACATCATAGCCGATTCCAACAGTTGTACGCGGTGAAACGATGTGAGAGAGCGCAAGCTGCCCAGTGTATTCTCGGCTGCTGTTAAGCAAAGCCGAGGTTGTGTTTGTGTTGAAGTAATTGAAACTTGGAGTAAACCCGATAGAGGTCAGTTGCGAGAGCTTATACTCGAACATAGCTTTCGCCTGTTCGGTGAGAGCGTGCCCAGGCGTGTCAAGGAAGCTGTTTTGTTGAACCGCAGGGGTCTCCACGGTCCCGGCGGAGAAAAAATCGCCATAGAGCAGACGTGAAGCGATGTCACCGAAACGATCCGAGAGCGTCATGCCCAGGCGCGGGCTGAGCTGAAACGTAGATTGCACATCAACGTTAACGTTCTCAGAATCGCCACGAGCAACGCCATCAATGTAGGTGAGATGAGGTTCCCATTGGGCAGTTAGCCGAGTCGTTTTGTAGACTTGGTCCAGAATGATATCGGTTCGTAAAACCGCACCGTTCTCCGATTGCATCGGCAAGCCATTAGTAGAGGGGGTGAACCGGTCGAAAGCACCGAATGCTTCCGCGCTGCCCACGTAAATAGGTCCGAGCCGCAAAGGGCTTTGATTGTTCGTTAGCAAATCTCCGCCGGCCAATCGAAACAATGGCGATGCAGGAGCGACTGGAGCATGCGGAGGCCCCTGATTCGACTCATCCGTAGAAGCAGCGGTTTGGTCGGGCTGCCCGTTCGTAGAATCGCCCTGGCTGGGCGAATTGGCGGGCGGCGCAGCAGGCTTCTCCGGCTGTGACGGCTGCTGGGCGCGTATGGCAAGTGGTAGGGCTAAGCTCATTGCCGCGTCCAAAAGTATGACCAAGCATCTTCTCCAACTGACGATATGTTGCATGCGTCTAACCTCGTTTCCCCCGTCTCGGAATCAGGCAGTCTAGCGAGCGTTAAGGTACGACAACAACGTCGCCCGGCATCAGGTTCAAGTTTTCACTCTTACCGGCAAGAGCTTTCTTGTAGTTAAATGGGAGCTTAACTTTGTTTCCGCCGACGGACCTTAGAACATAAATGGCGCCCCCCTTGGCGAAAGCGTTGAGACCACCTGCATCGGCAATCAATTCAAGAACGGTTTTCGACCCGTTTAGGGGGTACGATCCCTGTCGCGCGACCTGCCCAACCAGGTACACTTTACGGCTATGGATGGCCCGAATGGTCACCGTGACTTGAGGTTCGTTAACGTACGGTTTGAGCTTTTCCGCAAGCTCCTTCTGCAACTCATCGGCGGTCAGTCCGGTCACGACGACATCATTAAGCAGAGGGAAAGTAATCTTCCCGTCTGGCCGAACGACCGCTTGCGTGGCGAGCTCAGGTTCTTTCCACACTGTGACCTGCAACTCGTCCTCAACACCAATCCGGTAGGTCGTGTCGGTGTCACCAACTTTAGGGCTGGCAGAAACACTGTCGTCCTTCTTCGTCTCCTTATCCACCTTCTCCTGCTTCGTACGAGCGGAGCAGATTCCCGCAATCAGGAAGGTGGCGACGAGCCAAATAGAAATCCTTGTTGCCGTACGACGGTAGCTAAGGCTCATGAGAAGTGCCTCTCTTTCAACAGCATTGGCGGGACGCTCCCAGCAATCGCCGGATCGAACACCCCTGCCGGTTCTCCGAAACTGAAATAATCTGCTTACTCATCCCGCCCGGCCTTTGCTCGAAACACTCGTTCAAATCCGTGCAGGATGCTAAACATCATCACCAAAACAGCGTAACCATATACCCAAACGGCGCGCAAAAACCAGGAACTTAGCCGACCTGGTTGTCGATGAACATCATCAATACTCATTTAGCCCCACGCCTTCTCAAGACCACTTTTGCAGTTTCGAAAAGAATGACAAAGTCCAGCAGCGGAGAAACATGTTTGATATAGAAAAAGTCATATTCCAGCTTTGCTTTCGCGTCTTCAACACTGGAGCCATACTGATACTTAACTTGCGCCCATCCTGTTATGCCCGGTCGGACGGAATGCCGAAGGGCATACAGGGGTATTTTTTCTTCCAGCAGCTGACAAAAAAACGGACGCTCGGGGCGAGGTCCTACGAGGCTCATTTCTCCTCGGAATACGTTCCAAAGTTGAGGCAACTCATCCAGTCTAGTTTTTCGGAGGAAGCGCCCGATGGGAGTGACTCGGTTATCGTCGCTCGTCGCCCACTGCGGTCCATTCGCCTCGGCGTCTTGACGCATGGAGCGGAACTTCAACAGGCCGAAACTGTGGCCCTTCAGACCTACGCGCTCCTGGACGAAGAATATCGGAAGGCCGCTCTCTAGCCACACTGCGAGTGCAATAAGAAAAAAAATCGGCCAGGTTAGCAAGAGCCCAACAGCGGATACCAGAATGTCTGTTGCTCGTTTTGCGGCGAGCATAACGGTCGATTTTCGAAAGCCCCCAGACAGAATCAGCCAGCTTGGAGAAAGGTGTTCCAGAACAATGCGGCCGGTTATCCGTTCGTTGAAGGTGTGGATATCTTCGACACCGACTCCGGCGAACTTAAGATGCAGCAACGCCTTGATGGGAGTCTGCCCCCGGCGTTCCTTGAGTGCGAGAACGACGCGGTCGATTTTCTTTTCGCGCGCAATTCGCTCCACGTCAGCCACGGCACCTATGATTCTTGGGTTTACGAGCGATTTGCCAATATCCTGGCCGTTTTCGTCCAGAAACCCTGCAACGCTCAGGTTGAGTTCTGGCCGTTGGAGAATCTCCCGGACTAACTCAACGCCTCCCGGGGAGGTTCCAAGGATGAGCATGTTTTCCGGATAGTGAAGCGCGACGCTGGAAGCTCCCGCCAAGAGTCGCCAACTCAAAAGTAGGAGGAGAATTACTGGAGCCGAGAGAACGGCTATTCCCCGGCCGAGAGAGTGATCGGGGTCTATGTAATAGAGCACCGCTAGCACCAAGCAGGCTGCCCCCAAGGCCTGAAGCATACTGAGAGCCATCTCGCGCGAATGGTTAAAAACACGTGAGTCATAGAGATCGGAATAGTAAAGTGCGCAGACACAAGTGAGCACTACCCAAGCCACCCTGTATGGAGTACTGGGGTGTTGGATATAAGAGTAAATCATGCGGGCGTTGTGGAACCGGAGCGCCGTGCCGACCAACAGGCCAATCAACATCATAGCTGCGTCGCACAAGACGAGGAGCAAGGTGCGCGTGGGAACTTTTTGGCCGCCAATCTTTAACATGTCAAGCGTCGATATTTCGTTCGGACATCAACATTGATCGAGTGCACTGATCGCGTATTCGCCTTAAGATTGTTGCTATCTGAACCGGCATAGGCCATGGACACCCCTGGGGCGGAAAGGATCATGACAGACTATCGAGGAGGCAATTCTCCATCCAAAGAGCAACAGGTCTTGCCATGGCCCAAGCCAACCTAACATATTGAAAAAAAACGATTACGCAGGCGCATTTCCCAACACAATGCAGAAGGGTCGACCCAATTTAGTAGTCATATAAGGAAAGTCTTTGCACTCTGCGCGAGAGCACACGATGCCAACATCGCGCGAGCCATGGAACTCACTTTTTCTAAGCTATTGATTATACAGGTGTTAACATGGCCTAGAAGATTCAATTTCGAGGTTCCAAAATTCTCACGCAGCAAGCTGAGGAGGTGACTTGAAACGCACCTTCTTGTGCAAAAGTTATTGTCGTAACACTAAGGGATTCAAATACTTAGGACGAAAAGAGTGGCTGGCCCGTCGCTTGCATCTACTTCCGCTGGCAGGCGGACAAGAACGCGCCGGCTGGCCTCAGTTGGTCCCTGCGCCTGCGGTTGGCTGCCAGCGTATAGAAGCTGATGCTCCTTTTGTGAATTCTGACGCCAGATTCCGGTTCTGATGAGCCTAATTGTGCGAATTGCGGACTTGCGTAAGGACCGTTTAGTGCTGCTCGACGCACTTAAGGAGCACTTGGGCGTTCAAAACAATGAGCAAAGGTTTGACTGGTTGTATCTTAACGGGGCATTCGGAAACGCGCGCGCTTGGATTCTCTCGGACGAAAAAGGGTCGACAATTGGCATGGCCGCCTTGTTTCCGCGCACTTTCAGCGATGCAGGACGTACGGTCTCGGGCGCTGTGCTCGGCGATTTTTGTCTTGCGCGCACGTGGCGCACGTTGGGGCCGGCTATCAAATTGCAACGCGCCTGCTTGGCAGAATTGACGGGGTCACCCTTCTCGATGGCCTATGATTTCCCCAGTGATGGCATGCAGGCCATTTATAAACGTCTTGGGTGCGGGCGAGAGATGGATATAGTCCGTCTGTCTAAACCTCTTCGGGTCGAGCGTTTTGTCAGCCGTGGGACTAAGCGTGTGCCCGGTGCCGCTTTACTGAGCCGGGCCGGCAATGCAATCCTGCAATGGAAGGATGAGGTCGGAGGTCACAGAAACAGCTGTGACGTCTCCACTGTGGAAGGATCTGTGGCAGAGGAATTCACAGAGCTAGCGATGGAGATGCGCACCGAACCGGGCATCCGCGTATTGCGTAATGCGAAGTACATACAGTGGCGTTTTCAAAAGCACCCCTACCGCGAGTACGAAATCTTAGCCGCGCGAAGGAGAGGAAAACTACATGGGTATTTGGTCTTAGCGGTGGAAGCAGACCATGCGTCCATTGTTGATCTGTCCGTAGCTTCGCAGCCCGAAGTCTTCTCAGCGCTCGTCGCCAGGGCCACCGCTGTTAGCCGCGCTCGTGGCTCACGGACAATCAGCATCTCCCTGTCGAGGGGCCACTCATCGACAATCCTGCTGAGGAATATGGGTTTTTATGAGCGAGAAAAGCGTGTGGCGATAATCTGCGGCCAAACTGATAAAGGAAATTCAAAGGATTGGTATCTCACTGATGGAGATCGCGAAAGTTGACGCAAACTTGCGAGTTAGGCACATGACCATCGAAGACTGTAAGAAAAAGATTCATCTACACATTCTGGAAAAGTTTCCGCTGGCGAAGAAACGAAACCTTCGGAGCGGAGATCCACTACTTGAGACTGGGGTGCTCGATTCGCTGGGTATTTTGGATCTCGTGCACTATCTGGAAGCGGAGTTCGGGTTCCAGGTTACCGACGAAGAGCTTCTTCCCGAGAATTTCGCTTCGACTGACGTGATCGCCCGCTTTGTTGTCTCGAAAGCATCCAATGGGGAGAAATAATTCATGAAGGCGGAGGCCTCCATCGGAACGGTTCGCCTGACGGGAGATGTTCGAAGCGCGGCAGAGACCGATCTGCAAAGCAGGGTGTATGAGGATTGGCACTCATTACCCAGTGGCACGGAGCGTCTATTCGACGCAGCAAGCGCGCGCAGCGTGTTCCTAAGCCGGCCGTGGTTTTATAACCTCGCGCAGAACTCGCTTTGTCCGATGGCACAGGTGCGATTTATTACTGTCGTGGATGGCTCCAGCAAACCGGCCCTACTGCTGCCGGTTTATTGCCACGACGAAGGAGTATTGACGCCCAGGACCGTGGAGGGACTCACGAATTTTTACACGCCGCTGTTCGAACCATTGATTTCCGCAAACTGCGATCGCGCTCGCGCATTAGACGCGATGGCCCGGACCATCGCAGATAGACGTAACAAATGGGACGTCGCTAGTCTCCGTTGGCTGGACAAAGACTCCCCGCTGTTTTCGGAGATGGTCGAAAGCTTTCGAAGGGCAGGCTTCATTGTGCAGACTTACTTGTGCTCAGGCAATTGGTACGAGCCGGTCGCAGGACGGGATTTCCAACAATACTTGCAGAAATTACGATCTTCGGTACGAAATATCGCGCGGAGCAAAGCCAAGAAAGTGGAACGCTCCGGGCGTGCCCGTCTTGAAGTTGTGCGGAGCTGCGAGGCCCTGGGACCTGCGATCCAAGCCTACAACAAAGTTTACAACTCCAGCTGGAAGAACCCTGAGCCGTTTCCAGAATTCATGCCTGGGCTGTTCCGGTCGTTCGCTCAAGCGGGGTGGCTCCGATTGGGCTTAGCTTACGTAGACGGCGAACCCGCGGCGGCACAGGTTTGGCTTGTGGCGAACGGTGTCGCATCTATATACAAGATTGCGTATGACCCGAAGTTTAGGGATTTGTCCATCGGAACCTACTTGACGCTTCACATGATGCACAACGCCATCGACGTCGAAAAAGTTTCGGAAATTGACTATCTGACCGGTGATGATCGCTACAAGCAAGATTGGATGTCGCGGCGCCGGGAGCGCTGGGGCATTCTGGCCATGAATCCGCGAACTCTGAAGGGCGGAGCCGCCATTATCAGACACGTGGGTGGCCGATTCATCAAGCGTCGGGTGAAAGGACTCATCGAGAGTTTGCGTTCGGGAAAACTAAAGAACATCAACGCGGTTCCTGCTCCAGAGAGCAGAATCTCCAAGGTCGAGGATTAGGATGGATTTTCTCGTTCATCACATGTTGCGAGCCAGCGCCACGCGGCTTCCTGCGAAAGAAGCGGTGGTGCACAGGGACGAACGACTCACCTTCGCCGAGGTTTGGGGGAAGGTCACCAACCTTGCGCACGGACTGCGACGCGCCGGCGTGCGTCGCGCCGATCGCATCGGGATTTATCTGGAAGCATCCGTTCCCCAGGTGCTGTCCATCTTCGGCGTCTCCCGGTCGGGCGCGGTGTTTGTACCGATCAATGCGCAATTGTTTCCTGAGCAGGTAGCGCACATCGCGAAAGACTGCGCGATGAAGGCACTCATTACCACCCCGAATCGATTGGCGGACCTTCAAGAGATTCTGCCGCAAATGCCATCTGTCGAGTTTATTGTCGCGGTGGGAGACGGTGAAACCCCAAAGCTACCGGTGCCTGTACACTCCTTCGAATCGATGCTCGCCTCGGCTCCTGTGGCCGCTTGGCGTGAAGAGTCGATCAGCAAGGACCTGGCGGCCATACTCTATACGTCAGGGTCGACCGGAAAGCCAAAGGGAGTGATGCTGAGCCATGGGAATGTCGTGGCGGGCGCCACGATTGTCTCGACATACCTTGGAATCACAGAAACAGAAAGAATCCTAGCGATCCTGCCGTTCAGCTTTGACGCCGGCCTCAATCAACTTACTACCGCCATACAACAAGGCGGCACAATTGTGCTCAGCAACTTCGTCTTTGCGCGTGACATTGTTCAGATACTGCTGAAGGAGAGAATTACAGGTTTGGCGGGCGTACCCACCCTTTGGAGCCTCATTACACAGCCGAACTCATCACTTACGAAACAGCCGTATCCAGACTTACGTTATATCACCAATACCGGTGGTGCGATGCCTCAGAACGCCCTGAAGCTTCTGCGCACGGCGCTTCCTTCCACCAAGGTATTTCTAATGTATGGATTGACGGAGGCGTTCCGGTCGACGTATTTGCCTCCCGAGGAACTCGATCGACGCCCGACCTCAATGGGCAAGGCCATTCCGGACACGGAAATCTTGGTAGTAGCCGAAGATGGTAAGCTGTGCGGGCCGGGTGAAGTAGGGGAACTCGTGCACCGTGGTCCCACGGTTTCTCTCGGCTACTGGGGCCGCCCCGAGGATACCGCGAGAGTGCTCCGGTCCAACCCCCTATTACCACCCGAACTGGGTGACTGCGAGAGAGTTTGTTACTCGGGAGATCTAGTCAAAATGGACGAAGACGGCTTCCTGTATTTCGTGGGGCGTCGCGACACCATGATCAAGTCGTCGGGTTATCGTATCAGCCCGACGGAGGTCGAAGAAGCCATCTTTGCCAGCGGCAAGGTAAGACATACCGCGGTGATCGGCCTACCGGATGAGGTCCTCGGACAAGCAATCAAAGCGTTTGTAGTAGCAACGGATGGCGAGCCGGTGAACACGGAAACGCTCCTCGCGCATTGCGCCAGGAAGTTACCACGATACATGGTCCCCAAGTTCGTAGAAGTCCTTAACGAAATGCCGAGAACCAGCAGCGGCAAAGTGGATTACCCGGCTTTGCGACGCCGG
>Ga0209166_10000063_pt1 | contig 144329 bp, 146 predicted proteins | sample Coa_R1_3_FD_187151 | JGI IMG/M metagenome (GOLD analysis project Ga0209166, IMG submission 187151) | Surface soil microbial communities from Centralia Pennsylvania, which are recovering from an underground coalmine fire - Coalmine... | ecosystem: Environmental > Terrestrial > Soil >... | reverse complement strand
TCGCAGCCCTCCGGAACTCTACCAACAGCGTTCTGAGCGCTTTATGGACCTACAGCATGCCCCCGCAGGCCGTTTGCCCTCAACAGCAGGCTCAACTGGCCTGACGACAAGTTCTTGCCCTGCCTCGACGGGCAAATCACTTCCGATAATCGGAATGGTGTCAAGTCGTGCGTGCAAAAATATTTATCTTCCGTTTTACAGAATTATATGGTTCTCTCCGCACGTCCCGTCCTCACCCTGAGGGGCGCTTCGCGATCGTCACGAACGTTGAGGACAGGATGCGGTGGACGTCGAAATGCTCAGCGCGCATGCCGCGTGGACGAAGGCATCTTGGCGGACGGCGAAGTCGTGCGGTCCCGATCCCCCGACGCTGGGATCAAGTTTGCGAGTGACGAGCTCGCAAATCACGGTGGCTAACAAGCCCGGTACACCGAGGAGACCACGTATAAGCCGTAAACCATCGCGCAGGGAATGCCGGTTGATCTGGCTGCCCTGTTGTTGCCTGCGTGCGCAAGTGCACTTTCTTTGCACGCAAGGCTCGCGGGTGCGGCCTGCACCCGGCATTCCCTGCGCCCTCTCTTCTCTTCGAGGGCCACGATTGATGCATCGCTCGGGCATTTCGTGCCGCGAGAATGCGAACGTGTGTCCAATGTTGTCATTGCGAGCGAAGCGAAGCAATCCAGAAATTTCCCGTGGAAGCCGTATGGATTGCTTCGTCGCGGAGCCTGTCATCGGGCCGCGCGTTCGCGCGGACCCGTTGGCTCCTCGCAATGACGAGATGGCTGTTTGCCAGAATCGTAGGGTGGGCAAAGGCGCACTTGCGCCGTGCCCACCGTCCGCGTCGAGAGGAAATCGGTGGGCACGCTTCGCTTTGCCCACCCTACCATGTCGGGTCGGCGCGCCGTTCCCGATGCTCACTGCATCGCGGCGACGCGGATGCCGGTCGGTCCGAGAATGACGACGAACAGCACCGGCAGGAAGAACAGGATCATCGGCACCGTCAGCTTCGGCGGCAGTGCTGCCGCTTTCTTCTCCGCCTCGTTCATGCGCATGTCGCGATTTTCCTGCGCCATCACGCGCAGGCTCTGGCCGAGCGGGGTGCCGTAACGCTCAGACTGCATCAGCGCGAGACAGACCGATTTGACGCCTTCGAGGCCGGTCCGCTTGGAGAGGTTCTCGTAGGCGACCTTGCGGTCCTGCAGATAGGACAGCTCGGCCGTGGTCAGTGTGAATTCCTCCGACAGCGCGATCGACTGGCTGACGATCTCGGTCGAGACCTTGCGGAAGGCGGCCTCGATCGACATGCCCGACTCGATGCAGATCAGAAGCAGGTCGAGCGCATCGGGGAAGGCGCGCTTGATCTGGAGCTGGCGTTTGGAAATGGCGTTCTTCAGGAACAGCATCGGCGCCTGCAGGCCGAGCCAGGCGCAGCCGATGCAGATGCCGATCTTGATCGGCAGCGACTTTTGCATGTGCGAGATGACGAAGACGTAGAGCACGGAGGCGAGCAGCATCACGATCGGCGCCACCAGGCGGAAGAACAGGAAGGTGACGTAGGGCGCCTGACCGCGATAGCCGGCGAGCGTCAGTTTTTCGCGCGCGGATTCCTGGGCGAGGTATTTGGTGAGGTTGAAGTCTTCCACCACCTTGGAGACGAGCTGCTTCGGCGTCTGGCGCAGCGTGACCTTCTCGCTCTTGTTGAGCCGCTCGCGCTCGCGGGCGCGGATGCGTTCGCGCTCGCTCGCCACCGCTTTCATGCGCTTGTTCAGGTTCTCGCCGGCGAACAGCGGCATCACCAGCGTGTAGACGGTCGCCGCCGCGGCGATCGCCGCAAGCAGCATGGTCATGAAATGCGGGTCGTGGATCTTGTCGACGAGGAATTCAACCATGGGGCACCGTCAGAAGTCGAAATTGATCATTTTCTTCATCACCATGATGCCGATCGACATCCAGATGACGCAGCCGACCAGCATGAGCTGGCCCGTCGGATTGGTCCACAACAGCGAGATGTAACCGGGGGTCGAGAGGTAGACCAGGATCATCACGATCGGCGGCAGCGAACCGATGATCGCGGCGGAGGCCTTGGCTTCCATCGACATCGCCTGGATCTTCTCGGCCATCTTCTTGCGGTCGCGCAGCACCTTGGAGAGGTTGCCGAGCGCTTCCGACAGGTTGCCGCCGGATTTCTGCTGGATCGCGATCACGATGCCGAAGAAGTTCGCTTCCGGCACCGGCATGCGCTCGTAGAGCCGCGTGCAGGCTTCGCCGAGCGGAATGCCGATCGCCTGGGTCTCGATGATGGCGTTGAACTCGCTCTTCAAGGGCTCCTGCGAATCGGCGGCGACAACCTTAAGCGATTCGAACAGCGGCAGGCCGGCCTTGATGCCGCGCACGATGACGTCGACGGCATCGGGCAGCAGGGCCAGGAACTTCTTCTCGCGGCGCTTCTTCAGGTAGCTCAGCCCCCAGCGCGGCAGGCCGAAGCCGGCCGCAAAAGCAAGACCCGCAGCGGGCAATATGCCGCGGCCCACGAACATGCCGCCGACGAAGAACACGGCCGCCAGGATCGCGGAGATCACCATGAACTGCCTCGTCGACCAGCTCAGGCCTGCCTGGGAGAGACGCACGCTGAGCGGAACCTTGCTCGCCTTCTGCCGGCGGGCCTCGAGATCCTTCAGCGATCCCTCGACCTGCTCGCGGCGCGAGCGCTGGTTGCGCTCGTTCTGTCGCTTGGCGGCCGGCTCGGGCTTGGCCACGGCGGCGCGCCGGCTCTCGGCCTGCTTCTCGCCCGAGAGCAAGGGATAGATAAAGACCCAGGCCACGCCGCCGATGGCGGCGGCGGCGAGCGAGGCGAGAGCGAGCGTCTGCATGTTCATGACAGCACCTTATTTCGGCGGGGCGACTTCCGCAGCATCGAGCGCCGCGGCCAGTCGCTTCTCCTCGCCGTAGTAGCGCGCGCGCTCCCAGAAGCGCGGCCGGCCGATCCCGGTCGAGCGATGCTGGCCGATGATCTTTCCGCCGGCATCCTCGCCGATCAGGTCATAGAGGAAGATGTCCTGGGTGATGATGGTGTCGCCTTCCATGCCCATCACCTCGGTGATGTGGGTGATGCGGCGCGAACCGTCGCGCAGGCGTGCGGCCTGGATGATGACGTCGATGGAGGCGCAGATCATCTCGCGGATGGTGCGCGAGGGCAGCGCAAAGCCGCCCATGGTGATCATGGATTCGCAGCGCGACAGCGCCTCGCGCGGGTTGTTGGCGTGCAGCGTTCCCATCGAGCCGTCATGGCCGGTGTTCATCGCCTGCAGCAGGTCGAACGCTTCGGGTCCGCGGACCTCGCCGACGATGATGCGTTCGGGACGCATACGCAGGCAGTTGCGGACCAATTCGCGCATGGTGACCTGGCCTTCGCCCTCGATGTTGGGCGGGCGAGTTTCCAGCCGCACCACATGCGGTTGCTGGAGCTGCAGCTCGGCTGCGTCCTCGCAGGTGATGACGCGCTCGTCGTGCTCGATATAGTTGGTGAGGCAATTGAGCAGCGTGGTCTTGCCGGAGCCGGTACCGCCGGAGATCAGCACGTTGCAGCGGCAGCGGCCGATGATCTGCAGGATCTCCGCGCCTTCCGGCGTGATCGCGCCGAACTTGACGAGCTGCTCGAGCGTCAGCTTGTCCTTCTTGAACTTGCGGATGGTGAGCGCGGGGCCGTCGATGGCGAGCGGCGGCACGATGGCGTTGACGCGGGAGCCGTCGGCAAGGCGCGCGTCGCAGATCGGCGAGGATTCGTCGACGCGCCGGCCGACCTGGCTCACGATGCGCTGGCAGATGTTGAGGAGCTGCTGGTTGTCGCGGAAACGGATGCCGGTGCGCTGGATCTTGCCGGCGACTTCGATATAGACCGTGCCCGCGCCGTTCACCATGATGTCGGCGATGTCGTCGCGCGACAGCAGCGGTTCCAGCGGGCCGTAGCCCAAGACGTCGTTGCAGATGTCGTCGAGCAGCTCCTCCTGCTCGGCGATCGACATCACGATGTTCTTGATCGCGATGATCTCGTTGACAATGTCGCGGATTTCCTCGCGCGCGGACTCGCCGTCGAGCTTGGCGAGCTGGGCAAGGTCGATCGCCTCGATCAGCGCGCCGAAGATCGTCGCCTTGACCTGGTAATAGTTGTCGGACCGCCGGGTTTCGGCGACCGGCGGAGGCGGCGCCTTGACGACCGGGGCTATCGGCGGCGAGGCAACTGCTGGCGCAGGCGCGGGCCGTTGAGGCTCCGGCACGCTCGGCGCGGGCTTGGTGACCCGCGTGTCGCTCTCTGTTCCCGTACGCTTACCAAACACGACAATACTCCAGGCGAGGGATTACTTGCCTCGCAGCTTCTCGATCAGGGGTGCCAGCAGGGAGCCCTTCGGCTTTTTGGTCTCGCTGCGGCCCGTCAGCCGCTGCGCGATCTGCAAAAACATCTCGGTGGTGCGATGGGCCGCGGAGATCTCCGCGATCATCTGCCCGTTGTTGGCGGCCGAGCCGAACATCTGCGGATCGAAGGGGATGGACACGATTGGCTCGCCTTCGATCGCCTTGGCAAACTCGCTCGCGTTGATTTCGGGCCGCTTCGGGATGCCGACCTGGTTGAGGCAATAGAGCGGCGGGCGGTCGTTGGGCCGCGACGCCTTCAGGAGGTCGACCAGGTTCTTGGTGTTGCGCAGATTGGCGAGATCGGGCACCGCGACAACAAGGATATCGTCGGCGGCCACCAGCGCCCGCTTGGTCCAGCCCGACCACTGATGCGGAACGTCCAGAACGATGCAGGGCATCGTGGTGCGCAGCGTGTCGAAGATCGCGTCGAACGCGTCGGCGCCGAAGTCGTACACCTTGTCGAGCGTCGCCGGCGCGGCGAGCAGGCTCAGATGGTCGGTGCATTTCGACAGCAGGCGGTCGATGAAGGCGGTATCGACGCGGTCGGGCGAAAACACCGCGTCTGCAATGCCCTGCGGCGGATCCTGGTTGTAGTCGAGGCCTGCGGTGCCGAAGGCAAGGTCGAGGTCGGCGACGACCGAATCCATCGCGAGGTCGCGGGCGATCGCCCAGGCGACGTTGTGGGCGACGGTGGAGGCGCCGACGCCACCCTTGGCGCCGACGACGGCGATGATGCGGCCGACCGATTTCGCCTCGGGGGCCGAGAACAGGCTGCAGATCGAGCGCACCACGTCGAGCGCGTTGATCGGCGCAATCACATAGTCGCTGACGCCGCGCCGAACCAGCTCGCGGTACAGGCCGACGTCGTTGATGCGGCCGATCACGACGACGCGGGTGCCGGGATCGCACACGGTCGCGAGCTGGTCGAGGCCGGCGAGAATATCGTTGCGGGCGTCGGCTTCCAGCACGATCACGTTCGGCGTGGGGGCCTGGCGATAGGCTTCGATGGCGGCCGCCATGCCGCCCATCTGGATCTTCAGATGCGCCTTGCCGAGCCGGCGGTCCTCGCCGGCCGACTGCACGGCAGCCGCGGTTTCCACCGTCTCGCAGAAGGCCTGCACCGACACCCGCGGCGCGGGCGCGATGTGATCCTCTGCGGGCGGTGGTGCCACCTCCGGCTTTTGCTCTGTGTTCTGGCGGGCGTAGCTGATCATTTGCCTGTGTCGCTGAGTTTGGCCTTTTCGGCTTCAGGATAGAGCGTCGTGGTCGGGTTGCCCTTGCGATACTTCTCGAAAGCCGCATCGCGCCGCATTGTGTACGCCGGCGTCTCCGGACGCGGCTGCACGAGATCGGAGGGATTGTCGACCATCGCTGCCATGTTGCGCTGATAGGCGCAGCCGAAATTGTAGTATTCCTTGTTCTCGTAGTAGCTCGGGTTCTTGATCGAAGGACCGAGATCCTCCGGCCACAATCCGCACGGACCCGCCGTCGCCTTCAGCTTCGGATAGCTCAGTCGGATCGCGGCGAAATGGCGCGGATCGTCGGGATGATAGTGGCGCACCACGAGCCCGCGCGGCGGAACGCCGGCGGCCGAGAGCATCGCCTGGATCTCGTGGAACGCGTCGGCGGCCGCGCGTGCATTGGGCGTGTCGACAGGCACATCGGCATATAACGCGCCGGTGCCTTCATGGGCCCAGCTCTCGGCGAGCCCCATGACGTCGGCGCGCTGCTCGGCGGTAAGGCCGCCGCGACCTCGGCCGACAAACACGACGATCGAGTGGTTGGCCTCCTCGACCGCGATCGGGTGACGCAGCCGGTAATCGTCGGGAACGCTCGCGGTGGTCACGACCGGATCGTTGTGCATGCAGCCGCCGAGCGAAAGGCCGAGGCCGAGCAGGGCTATCGCCATGCGGCCGGCGCGCAAGCGGCTGTGGGAGGTTCTGGCTTCCATCGTTGTCAAATCCCCGTCCCGCCTCAGTCGGTGATAAAGCCGTACGAGCCGCGATAAGCCCGCGCCGGCTCGGTGCGGCCCGGCACGCCATAGATGCGATTGATGTTGCCGAGCAGTTCGGACTGCGGATCCGACGCCGAGGCGAAGCCGTCATCCGGACGCGACAGATCCTTCTGCGCCACGGCGCGAACGATATAGGGCGTCACCAGCACCACCAGTTCGGTCTGGTTGTTGAGGAAGTCGCGGCTGCGGAACAGCGATCCGAGGATCGGCAGTTGCGTCATTCCGGGCAGGCCATTGACGGCCTGCTTGGTCTGCTCCTGGATCAGGCCGGCCATCGCCATCGAGCCGCCGGAGGGAATTTCCAGCGTGGTTTCGGCGCGGCGGGTCTTGATCGAGGGAATGGTGACGGAGTTCACCGTGCCCGCCGTCACCGCCTGCGAGATCGTGAGCGAATTGTCATTGGAGAGCTCCGAGACTTCGGTCATCACCCGCAGGCTGATGCGGCCTTCGGTCAAAACCACCGGCGTGAAGTTCAGCGAGATGCCGAACTTCTTGAAGCTGATCTGCGTCGTACAGACGTGGGTCGTGGGGTCGCAGGAATAGCCGGCGGGAATCGGGAACTCGCCGCCCGCGATGAAGGTGGCGGATTCACCGGAGATCGCCGTCAGATTCGGCTCGGCCAGCGTGCGCGACACGCCAGCGCTTTCCATCGCGCGCAGCGTCGCCGACACCGAGGGAGTTGCGCCGAACGAGTTGGTCAGGGCGTTGGTGGCCACCAGCGGACGGCCAAGCGCCGTGAACGGGTTGGTGTTGCTGAAATTCACGACCGCGGTGCCGTAGTTGAGGTTGGCGGAAAGATCGATGCCCATCTGCTTGATGATCGAGCGCGCCATTTCTGCCACCGTCACCTTCAGCATCACCTGGTCGCGGCCGCGGACCACGATCGAGTTGACGACCTTGTCGGCGCCGCCGGCCAGGCGCGTCGCCAGATCGTTGGCTTGCTGCGCCTCGATCGGGGTCGCCGCAAAGCCCGACAGCACGACGCCGTCGCCGACGCCTTCGATGCGGATGTCGGAGTTCGGAAACATCTGACGAAGTGCGGCGCGAACCCCGTTGAGATCGCGCGTGACCGCGATGTCATAGGCGGCGATCTGCGCCCCGGAGGCATCGAAGAACACGATGTTGGTCTGGCCGACGGCGGCGCCGATGATATAGGCGCGCTGCGAGGAGCGGACCACGGCATTGGCGATCTTGGGATCGGCGACCAGCACATCCTTGATCTCACGCGGCAGGTCGATGACGATGGATTTGCCGACGCCGAGCGAAATCGGGCGTGCGTTATTCTGGCCGTCGGCCACGGCCGGCACCGGCAGCCGATAGTCGCTGGCGATCACCGGCGTGAGCGCAGGGCTGAGTGTCAGCGCGGCGGCGCCTGAAAACGACAGGGCGCGGACCAAAAAAGCCCGCAGCGTCCGCTTGTTGACCCTGTACTTCATCTCTCGAGTCCTCATCGTCACTGCTGCGCCGTCACCGAGCTCGGAATACCGAAACGAATGATATTGACGCTCTCGCCGCGACGGGTCGGCTTGTCCTCTGTCTCCGCGACCTGCTTGAGGTCGGCGATGCTGCGCAGCGCGAGCGACAAGGTCCCGAGCTGGCGCGCGCGGGCCAGCGTTTCGGTCTGCTCGGGCTTCAGCTCCAGCGTGACGGTCTTGCCGACCACGGTGGTTTGACCGTCCTTCTCATTCGGGGCTTGGTCGATCGCGAGCACGCGAATATTCGACAGGATGATCTCGGAGACGACGGTATCGGCCATCTCCTGATGATTGGGATTCTTCTTGTGGCGGGAAAGGATCACGTCGACGTGGTCGTTCGGCAGAATGAAGCCGCCGGCGCCGGTTTCCGGCGAGATCTCTGTCGAAACCGCGCGCATGCCGCTCGGCAGGATCGCCGCCATGAAGCCGGAGCCGTCGGCCTTGACGAGCTTCTGCTCGCGGATCGGCTCGCCGGCAATGAAGGGGGACCGTGCAATCGAGCCGGTGATCTCGGTGGTGGCGTTCGGGCGCTCGGTGCGCTTGATGAAAGCGGCGCTGGCGCTCGCCGTCGGCCAGGTCTGCCATTGCAGGTCCCCCGGCTTGACGGTCTGGCCGAGCCCGATCTCGGACTTCGCCACCAGCACGTCGACCGTCGGCAATTGCGCGACGGGCTGGGCGGGAGCGGGCTTTTGGCTAGGACCACTCGCAAGATACGCGGCAACGCCGCCGGCGCCGATGGCGATAGCCAGGACCACGATGCGTGCCGTATTCATACGCTTCACTTTCCACATTACGCCGCGGCGCGTGCGCCGCCGTGCAGTGGAGTTGACCAGCTATTCGTCAAAGCATGGTTAATGAGGCGTGAGTAAATTGCGTTAATCGCAAGTTACTTGAGCGGGTTAACGCCTTGTTTAGTGCAGCATGAAGTGCCCGAGGTCGACCGCCTTCACCCAGTCCGTTTCGGGATAGATCATCAGGGCGCCGATCGCGAGCGCGATGCCGTAGGGGATGCCGCTCTCCTTGGCATGCAGGCGCAAGAGCCAGGGCTGGCCGGCCAGAGAATAGGGCAGGGGCCATTGCCGGAACTGCATCAGCAGCACCGTCAGCACGCCGCCGAACAGCGCGGCATAGAGCAGATAGTCCATCAAATGGGCGAAGCCGAACCAAAGCGCCGCGGCGGCTGCGACCTTGGCGTCACCGCCGCCGACCCATCCCATTGCGAAACAGAAGAAGGCGACCACCAACACGACAGCGCCGGCGCCGACATGGAAGAGGATGTCGGTGGGCGGCATCCCACTCAGGCCTGCGAGGATCAGGAAGCTGGCGGCGAGCGCCAGCGAGACCCGGTTCGAGATCGTCATCGTGAAGAGGTCGCTGGCCGCCGCGAACGCCATCAGGGCGGGGAACAAGAGCAGGCGGGCGAGATCGAGGATCATGACGACGGGCTTTGGCTCGCGCGAAAACTGGCCGAAATCTAGCGGCGAGAGATAAACAATCGGGTAACGAAGGCGGCGCTTACCAGACGCTGTAGATCCGGCAGGCCAGCGTGACCAGCGCCAACGTCAACCCGAGGCAGACGAGCTGCACGGAGGCCAGATCTCGGCCAGCGGAGGAAACGGGATGCTTCCTGGCGGCCAGCGCCGCGACGTCGACCCTACGCATACGCGCACCACAAAACGCGAGGTCTTGAAATAACGAAGGCCCCGGATGACCGGGGCCTTCGCCGCTCGGAAGCGGTCGCTTACTTGAGCGAGCTGCTGATCGAGGTGAACTTCGTGTTCAGGCTGGTGCCGAGGCCGTTCACCACGGCGATGATCGCGAGCGAAATGCCGGCAGCGATCAGGCCGTATTCGATGGCGGTGGCGCCGGACTCGTCCTTCACGAAACGCGCAATCAGATTCTTCATTAGGTAAACTCCGTGTACACGTGGCTGGTCGAACTAGGATAGGTCTAGCCGGCGTTCTCAGCACCGTGACCATGGCGCAACCCTAAGGTTGGAGAATTGCGGCGCAGTTAATTCGATCGCGCAAACCGTGCCGCAATTCGCTGTTCTTCTGCAGAGTAAATTTCCCATTAAGGGGTTGGTTACAATTCGAGCGTGGTTTCGATCGCGGATATTCACGGAGTCTGCGCGATGAGGCGCTTCACACCTCCTTAAGTCCGCGGGAGTACGCCTGATCATCTGTTTTGATGAGGCGCTCATGTCCAGTCTTGCGATGGAAGTCGTCGTCATGCTCGGCCAGACCGTCGAGAAGGTGATTCCGATCACGATCGCGCTGGCAATAGTGTTCTCGGTGCTCACGCATTTCTGGGCCTGCAACGACGCCGCGCCCTGGTGGCGCAAGCGCGAGCTTCTCACCGACGTCGTCTACTGGTTCTTCGTGCCGGTGTTCGCGCGGGTGATCCGGATCGGACTGCTCGTGGTCGGCGCCGGATTCGTCTTCAACATCCACGATGCCGATCAGCTGATCGCCTTCTACGACAACGGCCACGGTCCGCTGGCGCAATTGCCGCTATGGGTGCAGGCGATTCTGTTCCTGGTGGCGTCGGACTTCATGCTCTACTGGCTGCACCGCATGTTCCATGGCGGCGAGTTCTGGAAGTATCACTCCATCCACCATTCCTCCGAGGAGCTCGACTGGATCTCGGCCGCGCGCTTCCACCCGGTGAACCTGATCCTCGGCACCATCGGCGTCGACGTGATCCTCTTGATGGCAGGCATCTCGCCCAACATCATGCTCTGGGTCGGACCCTTCAACACCTTCCACTCGGCCTTCGTGCACGCCAACCTGAACTGGACGCTCGGGCCGTTCAAATATGTGCTGGCGACCCCGGTGTTCCACCGCTGGCATCACACACAGCTCGAGGCCGGCGGCAATACCAATTTTGCCGGGACGTTTCCGCTCTGGGACATTCTGTTCGGCACCTTCCGGATGCCGGCGGGTGAGCTTCCCGTTCAGTACGGCAAGGACGAAGTAGCCATGCCTTCCGAGATCGTCGGGCAACTTGCCTATCCCTTCCGCCGCCAATAGCGCGGCGGTGCGCAGTCACCTTCGGAGGCCCGCTTGACCAGCGCAGATATCGGCACAATTGGTGAGCCGCGGGCGATCCGCGTCGGCGCGCTGCCGGCCTGGCTCTCGCTCGGCCTCGTCGTCTATGCGCTGATTCTGATCAACGGCGGCATGCTGCTCGGCGATTCCGATACCTACTGGCATATCACCGTCGGCAACTGGATCCTCGACCACGGCGCCTTTCCGCACACCGACATCTACTCGTTCACGAAGGCCGGCGAGCCCTGGATGTCGTCGTCCTGGCTGGCCCAGATCCTTTACGCGGCGGCCTTTGACGCCGCGGACTGGGCCGGTCCGGTCGTTCTCGCCGCCGCGTCGATTGCGACGGCTCTTGCGCTGCTTGCGCTGAATCTCGGCGCGCGCATTCCGGCGAAAGCCGCCGTCACCATCGCCTGCGCGGCGCTGCTGCTTTCGGTGTCACATCTGTTTGCACGCCCGCATGTGCTGGTCATGCCGGTCATGGTCGCGTGGGTGAGCGGGCTGTTGCGCGCAAGCGAGCGCTGCGAGACGCCGTCATTCTGGCTCCTGCCGTTGCTGGCGCTGTGGGCGAACCTGCACGGCAGCTTCGTGTTCGGTCTCACACTGGTCGCGCCGTTCGCGCTGGACGCGTTGTGGAATGCGGAGAAGTTGCAGCGGCCGTCCTTAGCGCTGCGTTGGGCAGTGTTCGCGCTGCTTGCTCTGGCGGCGTGCTGCGCGACGCCCTATGGCTGGGGTTCGATCCTGGCGTCACGGAAGATCCTGGGCCTGGGCGAACTCTTGCATCTCATCTACGAGTGGATGCCGGCGGATTTCGGCCATTTCGGCCTCCTCGAAGCGAGCATCCTCGGCGCGATCGCGGGCGGGCTTTATTACGGCGTGAAGCTGACCCCGCCGCGGATCATCCTGCTTGTGGGCTTGTTGCACATGGCGCTTTCGCATGTCCGCAACGTCGAGATTTTTGCCCTGCTGGCGCCACTGGTCGTCGTCGCGCCGCTGGCCTCGCAATTCGCGCTCGAGCCCGCGCGCTTCGCCAGATTGGCTTTCCCGATCGTCTCAAGCGTCGTGCTCGCGATCATCGTCGGCGCCGCGAGCTTTGCGCTTGCGGCCGCCCATCCGTTCGTCCCGCCGACCAACCAGGCGCCGGCAGCGGCTCTCAATGTGCTGAAAGCCCGCCATGCCAAACGCATCCTCAATGATCTTCCCTTTGCGGGCTATTTCATCGCGCGGGGCATTCCGGTCTTCATCGACGGGCGTGCCGAGCTTTATGGCGAACCTTTCGTCATGGCCTATTACCGCGCGATGCAGCTCAAGGACGTCAATGTGCTGCTCGCCCTGCTCAAGACCTATGACATCGATGCGGTGGTGCTGACGCCGGCAACGCCGGCCGTGACCTTCATGGATCATGCTCCGGGCTGGCAGCGGATCTATGCCGACGACAACGCCGTGGTGCATATCCGCGCGCCCAAATGACAAAACGCGCGATGCATCAACCTGCGACGGCTATATTTGCCCTTCCTTCATGAATTGAGGCCACACTCGCCGCGTCGGGCGCCGGTTCCGCTGCGTATCGCTTTTGCCGGCTCGTCAACGCCCCGGGGTTGAGTATGTTGTTGAGTTTCCTGCGTAATCCTGCACGTCCCCTGTTCGTTCTGGCGGTCGGGGCTCTGCTCTGGCCCTTGGCGTCATTGGCCGAGGCTGCACCGGACGCCATCGCCGTCAATGTCGACCAGGCCAGACTCGTGAAGCTGCCGGCCAAGGTCGCCACCATCGTGGTCGGCAACCCGCTGATCGCCGACGTCACCCTGCAGAACGGCGGCGTCGTCGTGGTGACGGGCAAGGGCTACGGCGCGACCAATTTCATCGCCATGGACAGCACCGGCGAGGTGCTGGTGGACCGCGAGATCCAGGTCGAGGGGCCGACCGAGGAGCTCGTCACCGTATATCGCGGCGTCGATCGCGAGACCTATAGTTGCACGCCGGTCTGCCAGCGCCGCATGACGCTCGGCGATGGCGACAGCTATTTCAAGTCGGTGAGCGATCAGGCCAATGCGCTGAGCACGCAGGCGAGCGGCTCGGCCACCGCCAACAAATAGCCCCGCCGCTGCGACCGCGCGCGGCGCCATTGCCGCCGCGCGGCTGGTTAACGATCTCCTAACCGGCTGGGCGGCTTTGCGCCAATTGCGCGAAACACTTCCACAATCAGTTTCAGCTAATGCTCGCCCCTTAAGTGATCGTTGTCCTCGTCCAGGATCGATCAGGGGATTGTTCGATGTCGCTGCTCGTGTCCTTCGCAAGGCTCCTGCGCCGCTTCCGGCGCAACCGCAGTGGAGCGTCTGCGCTGGAATTTGCGATCGTGGCGCCGGTCTTTCTCGTGCTCCTGTTTGCGATTCTCGAGACCGCGCTGATGTTTTTCGCGAGCCAGGTGCTCGAGACCATCACGCAGGATGCCGCGCGGATGATCCTGACCGGACAGGCGCAGAACGCCAACTATACCCAGCAGAATTTTCACGACTATGTCTGCAGCCAGATCCCGGCGCTGTTCAACTGCAACAACATCGCCGTCGACGTGGAGAGCTACAGCCAGTTCTCGCAGATCACATTCTCCAACCAGATCGACGGCAACGGCAATTTCACCACCAACGGCCTGGGGTACAACCCCGGTGGTGCGGGTTGCACCGTGGTGGTTCGGGTGTTCTATCCCTGGCAGCTCTTCGTCACCGGGCTCGGCTACAACATTGCGAACATGGCGAACGATCAGCGCCTCTTGATTGCTTCGGCCGCCTTCAAGAACGAGCCTTTCATGGCTGGCACCCCATGCTCATAGGCGGCACGATGAAGGCCATCATTTCCGGTCGCATGCGATCCAGACGGCGTTTCACCGACCTTTTGGGCGATTGCCGCGGCCTTGCGGCGACGGAATTTGCGATCATTTTGCCAATCATGCTGCTGGCGTTCTTCGGCACGGTCGAGTTCTGCTCGGCGGTGGCCATCGACCGCAAGGTCACGCTGACGGCGCGGACCCTGAGTGACCTGACCTCGCAGCAATCATCGACGGCCAACAGCAATACCTATAACAACGTAGCGGTGATTGCCGACCCCGACCTGCAGAACAATTTTGACGCCAGCATCGGAATCATGGCGGGTTATGACCCGTCGCCGGAAAAATTGACTCTGTCGGAAATCTACGTCGACTCGACCGGTGTCGCCAAGATTCAATGGAGCAAGGCCGCCATCATCGGGAAGGGCGCCTCACAGTCGACGATGGTCACTTCCCCGCGCAACGCTGGCGACGACGTGACGAGCGTCGTCCCCACCCAGCTCCTGGTCAAGAAGACCTATCTGATCTTCAGCGAGGTGAGCTACCAATACGTGCCCACCATCGGCTACGTGCTGAAGAACAGCGTCACTCTGAACGACGTCTCGTATACGCGGCCACGCCAGGCCTTGTGCATCACCTATAACCTCCAGCCCCAGCTGACTAACCCCGGCAACGCTTGTCCGCAGACATGACCCTTGCGCAAGGCGCAGGAAAAAGGCCGCGCTAGAGGCGCGGCCTTTTGGCATTCTCGAACTCTCTCAGGCGCAATCCTGCAAGGCTCCAGGCCTTGCCAGATCGCTCAGTTGGCGGCGCGCAGATTGTCGGCCGACGACTTGCCAGAGCGGCGATCCGCCACGATCTCGTAGGAGATCTTCTGGCCTTCACGCAACGTGCCGAGCCCGGCCCGTTCAACGGCCGAGATGTGCACGAACACATCGTTGCCGCCGTCATCCGGCTGGATGAAGCCATAGCCCTTGGTTGCGTTAAACCATTTCACGGTTCCCATGCTCACGGGATAGTCCCTTCTCAGGTATAGACTGTCGAAAACCCACTCATCGCGGGCTGGCGAGATCGAATTTTTGGAAGGGTCGTCAGCGTCTAAACCGGCTGTACCGGTGGATAGCTAATGTCGTCCGGCCGAAAATCGATTGTCTCCCATATTATGGGAAGCAGGCGTTCAAAACAATCCTGAGGTGCGCGAATTTTTCGCGTACGCGCCGGGCCGCGCAATGACACCATGTTGTCATGCACAGCCTTAAAGCCAACAAGAAAACGTCGGTTTATCGCCGACGGAACTGGCCACCGCGCGGTGCGCCGCGCGATGCCCCGCCCGGCGCCGCGCTCGGACGTTCGTCCTTGTGGCGGAAAATCAAGCGGCCTTTTTCGAGGTCGTAGGGCGACATCTCGATCGTCACGCGGTCGCCGGCCAGCGTCTTGATGCGATTTTTCTTCATCTTGCCGGCGGTGTAGGCGACGATCTCGTGGCCTGCATCGAGTTGCACACGGTAGCGTGCGTCGGGGAGGATTTCGGTGACCAGTCCTTCGAACTGGATCAGCTCTTCTTTAGCCATGGTTCGCTCCAGATCGGTGGACGGCTAGTTGGGTTGCTGGTTGCGGTTGGGTTTGTGGTTCGGTCGACTTTCGCGGTGCAAAAATGCCACGCCCTGTAGTCCCTCGGCCTTGCCGCTCGCTGGCGAACGGTTCGGCTCCTGACGGTTGATTTGCGGAGCGCCCTTATTACCACCACCACGGCGGTGACGGCGAGGGCCTTTCGACGCCGATGCACCGTCATGGGGACGCCCTGCATGCGGCCGCGGCGCCGGCCGGCCACCCCGGTGGTGCTGCTGGGCGGGTGTGGGAGCCGCGGCAGTGTCGTGCCGTCCGGCCGTCCGGCGGTCTTCGCGGGGCAGCGACATCCGAATCAACCGTTCAATGTCGCGCAGGTAGGAGAGTTCCTCGGCACCGGCCACGAGCGAGACTGCAATCCCGTCGGCGCCGGCGCGTGCGGTCCGGCCGATGCGGTGCACATAGGTCTCGGGAACGTTGGGCAAATCAAAATTGACGACATGGCTGATGCCGTCGACGTCGATGCCGCGGGCGGCGATGTCGGTCGCGACCAGCGTGCGGACCGCACCGGAGCGGAAAGCCGCCAGCACCCGCTCGCGATGGTTCTGCGACTTGTTGCCGTGAATGGCGTTGGCGGCGATGCCGGCTTTCGCAAGCTGCTTCACCACCTTGTCGGCGCCGTGCTTGGTGCGGGTGAACACCAGCGCGCGGTCGATCGGCTCACCGCGCAGGAGCTCGGCGAGGAAGGCTGATTTGGCTGCATGATCGACCTGGATGATGCGCTGGGTGATGCGCTCGGCCGTGGAAGCCACCGGCGTCACCGCCACGCGCGCGGGCTCGCGCAGCATGGCTCCCGCCAGCTCGGCGATGTCCTTCGGCATGGTCGCCGAGAAGAACAGCGTCTGGCGCCTGATCGGCAGCTTGGCCACGATCTTGCGGATGTCGTTGATGAAGCCCATGTCGAGCATGCGGTCGGCCTCATCCAGCACCAGGTACTCGACCTGGCCGAGCTTCAACGCATTGCCCTGCACGAGGTCGAGCAGGCGGCCGGGAGTGGCGACCAGCACCTCGACGCCTGGCATGACGGCGCGGACCTGGCGGCCCATCGGCACGCCGCCGATCGCGAGCGCCGAGGAGAGCCGGATGTGGCGCCCATAGGCGTTGAAGCTGTCGAGGATCTGTCCGGACAGCTCGCGCGTCGGGCTCAGCACCAGCACGCGGGCCGTCTTCGGCTGCGGCTTGATGCGGTTTTGCAGCAGGCGGTGCAGGATCGGAAGCGCAAAGGCTGCGGTCTTGCCGGTGCCGGTCTGGGCGATACCCACGACGTCGCGGCCGGAAAGCGCGAGCGGGATGGTCTGGGCCTGGATCGGGGTCGGGGTGATGTAGTTCTCTTCTCGAAGCGCTCGCGCGATGGCGTCGGCGAGGCCGAAATCCTGAAAGGAAGTCAAAAGCTGGTTCTTTCCATATGGACGGGTCACGCCCCGGCTTTGGCCGCCGGGCGGTGCCGTCATGTCAAAACACCCGCGTGTTGGGGGCGTCGATGTTGTTGGCTGAAAGGGCAAGCCAGAAGCCGCCAAAACGGGGCTTAAGAACACGCGGCTCGCGCCGACCCGGTCGCTTCGCTGCAAGCGATTCGCTTGGGTCTGGAGCCACATATGGCCTACGAACACGGCGCTTTCAAGGTGATTGGCCTTACATGGTGAGCAAAACCCATATCGCTGGCCTATTGCAGGTTGCGGCGCCAAAGAACTTATGCCGGAAATTTAGCCAAAGTATCATACCTGCATATAAAATAGACAGCTTGCCGCTTAAGCATACATTTGATGCGATCAAATAATAGGCAGGCCGGACGCCGATTGGCGGCTAATTCTTCAATTATTCCATGCCCTTACCGTGATTTCGGCCAATGGCATGGTTCTTGCGATTCCCTTAACGCAAGCGGCCGTGGGGCCGTTTCGCAGCGTTTTTCACGTCTGCGTCAGGGAGATGACACTTCATGCTTATTCAGACCACTCAACTCGCGAGGCCGCTCACCCGCCGCCGCTGGCTGGCGGCCGCCGCCGGCGTCGCCCTCGGCTTGGCCGGCTTCAGCTCGGCCAAGGCCGACGACAACACCATCAAGATCGGCATTCTCCACTCGCTTTCCGGCACCATGGCAATCAGCGAAACCACGCTGAAGGACGTGATGCTGATGCTGATCGACGAGCAGAACAAGAAGGGCGGCTTGCTCGGCAAGAAGCTCGAGCCCGTCGTCGTCGACCCGGCTTCGAACTGGCCGCTGTTCGCCGAAAAAGCGCGCGAGCTCATCACCAAGGACAAGGTCGCGGTCGTGTTCGGCTGCTGGACCTCGGTGTCGCGCAAATCCGTGCTGCCGGTGTTCAAGGAGCTGAACAACATCCTGTTCTATCCGGTGCAGTATGAGGGCGAGGAGTCCGAGCGCAACGTGTTCTATACGGGCGCCGCGCCGAACCAGCAGGCGATCCCCGCCGTCGACTACCTGATGAAGGAAGAGAAGGTGAAGCGCTGGGTGCTGGAAGGCACCGACTACGTCTATCCGCGCACCACCAACAAGATCCTGGAAGCCTATCTGAAGTCGAAGGGCGTTGCCGCCGACGACATCATGATCAACTACACGCCGTTCGGCTTCTCCGACTGGCAGACCGAGGTCTCCAAGATCAAGACCTTCGGCTCGGCCGGCAAGAAGACCGCGGTGGTCTCGACTATCAACGGCGACGCCAACGTTCCCTTCTACAAGGAACTCGGCAACCAGGGTATCAAGGCGACCGACATTCCGGTGGTCGCGTTCTCGGTGGGCGAGGAAGAGCTCGCTGGCCTCGACACCAAGCCGCTCGTCGGTCACCTCGCCGCCTGGAACTACTTCGAGTCGATCAAGACGCCTGCGAACGAGAAGTTCATCAAGGAATGGCACGACTTCACCAAGAATCCGAAGCGCACCACCAACGATCCGATGGAGGCGCACTACATCGGCTTCAACATGTGGGTGAAGGCGGTCGAGAAGGTGAAGTCGACCGATCCCGACAAGGTGATCGCTGCGCTGCCGGGCATCGAGGTTCCGAACCTCACCGGCGGCATGGCCAAGATGCTGCCGAACCACCACATCACCAAGCCGGTCTTCATCGGCGAAATCCGTGCCGACGGCCAGTTCAACATCGTCTCGCCGGACAATCCGAAGAAGGCGAAGCTGGTCCCGGGCGATGCGTGGTCCGACTATCTGCCGGGTTCCAAGGATCTCGAGGCCGACTGGGTGACGCTGAAGTGCGGCAACTACAACACGGTCACCAAGAAGTGCCTGGGTTCAGGCTCCTGATCGGGGCTTAGCTCAAGACGCGAGGAAGGCGGCGGTGTCGCCGCCTTCCTTCACACTCCTGCCGGGGTCGTCCAGTGTCCGCCAACGTCCTTGCCTGCTTGCGCACGCTTGCGCTTTCGATTCTGCTGATCGCTTTCGCGTCGCCGGCTTTCGCGGGTCCGTTCGAGGACTCCGTCGCCAAGTTCGCCAATGACGACTTCTCCGACACCGCGGATGCGGTTGCGGAGATCGCTGCATCGGGCAATCCGCGTGCCTACTCCATCATCAGCGCGCTTCAGGACGAGCGGCTGATGGCCGATTCCGACACCAAGAAAGTCTACATCAAGCAGCCCGACGGCAAGATCGTCGATGCCGCGACGGGCGCGCCCGTCGATAGCTTGCCGGACAACGCCTCCGAGGTGCGTCTCAACAACAAGCTGCGACGCCACGTTCAGGCGGCGCTCGGCGGCCTGACCCTCTTGTCGCCGGACCTCGAAACGCGGATTTCGGCGGCGAGGTCAGTCTTCAAGTCGCGCGAGGAATCCGCGCTGCCGGCGGTCGAAAGCGCATTGGCCAAGGAAACCGACGGCACGGCCAAGGCCGCGCTGCAACAGGCGCGCGCGGCCATTTTGCTGTTCAAGGATGACGCCACGGAGAAGCAGAAGCTCGATGCGGTCACGACGATCAGCTCCCGCGGCGATGAGGAAGCGCTGGCAATGCTGAACGACATCGGCAGCGGCCAGCCGCCGTCGGTTGCCAAGGCCGCATCCGCCGCCATCTCCTCGATCCAGAGCCGGCTTGCGATGTGGTCTGCCGTGCAGAACGCCTGGTACGGGCTGTCGCTCGGCTCGGTGCTGCTGCTTGCTGCGATCGGGCTTGCCATCACCTTCGGTGTGATGGGCGTCATCAACATGGCCCATGGCGAGATGGTGATGCTCGGGGCCTACACCACCTTCGTGGTCCAGGAGGTGATCCGTACCCAATATCCTGGCCTGTTCGATTATTCGCTCTTCATCGCCGTGCCGCTGTCCTTCCTGGTCGCGGGTGCCGTGGGCGTCCTGATCGAGCGTTCGATCATCCGCTTCCTCTATGGCCGGCCGCTGGAGACGCTGCTTGCGACCTGGGGCCTGTCGCTGGTGCTGCAACAGGCCGTGCGCACCGCCTTCGGCCCGACCAACCGCGAGGTCGGCAACCCCTCCTGGATGAGCGGCGCCTTCGAGCTTGGCCAGATCACCATCACCTATAACCGGCTCTGGATTCTCTGCTTCACGCTCGCCGTCTTTGCGATCCTGCTTGTCATGCTGCGCTACACCTCGCTGGGCTTGCAAATGCGCGCGGTCACGCAGAACCGGCGCATGGCGGCGTCCATGGGCATTGCGACCTCCCGCGTCGACGCGCTGACCTTCGGCCTCGGTTCCGGCATCGCCGGCATCGCCGGTGTCGCGCTGTCGCAGATCGACAATGTCAGCCCCAATCTCGGCCAGAGCTACATTATCGACAGCTTCATGGTCGTGGTGTTCGGCGGCGTGGGTAATCTGTGGGGCACGCTGGTCGGCGCCTTCTCGCTTGGCATCGCCAACAAGTTCCTGGAGCCGGTCGCCGGCGCCGTGCTCGGCAAGATCGCAATCCTGGTCCTGATCATCCTGTTCATTCAGAAGCGCCCGCGCGGGCTGTTCGCGCTCAAGGGGCGGGCGGTCGAAGCATGACCGCGCACATGCTCACCCGCTCGCTCGATCGCGCGGCGACCCTCTTCATCCTGGTGGTCGCTGCCTGTGGCATCCTGATTCCGCTCTCGAACCTGCTGCTGCCGTCGGCGTCGGCGTTCCACGTGCCGACCTATCTCGTGGCGCTGTGGGGCAAATATGTCTGCTACGCCGTGCTGGCACTTTCGATCGACCTGATCTGGGGCTATTGCGGCATTCTCTCGCTCGGCCATGGCGCTTTCTTCGCGCTCGGCGGCTATGCCATGGGCATGTACCTGATGCGCCAGATCGGCAGCCGCGGCGTCTACGGCAACCCGATCCTGCCGGACTTCATGGTGTTCCTCAACTGGCAGAAGCTGCCCTGGTACTGGAACGGCTTCGACATGTTCTGGTTTGCGGCGATCATGGTGGTGCTGGTCCCGGGTCTGCTCGCCTTCTGCTTCGGCTGGTTCGCCTTCCGCTCGCGCGTCACCGGCGTCTACCTTTCGATCATCACGCAGGCGATGACGTATGCGCTGCTGCTCGGCTTCTTCCGCAACGATTTCGGTTTCGGCGGCAACAACGGCCTGACCGACTTCAAGGACATTCTCGGATTCAACGTGCAGGCAGAAGGGACCCGCGCAACGCTGTTCGCCCTGAGCTGTCTGGCGCTGATCATTGCCTTCGTGATTTGCCGCGCGGTGGTGACCTCAAAGCTCGGCAAGGTCTTGATCGCCATCCGCGATGCCGAATCGCGCACGCGCTTCATCGGATATCGCGTCGAGTCCTACAAGCTGTTCGTGTTCACGCTGTCGGCCTGCATGGCCGGCGTCGCCGGCGCGCTTTATGTGCCGCAGGTCGGCATTATCAACCCGAGCGAATTTGCGCCGGGCAATTCGATCGAGGCCGTGATCTGGGTCGCGGTCGGCGGCCGCGGCACGCTGGTTGGCGCGGCGCTGGGCGCGATCGTGGTGAACTACGCCAAGACCTACTTCACCTCCGGGCCGCTCGCGCCCTACTGGCTGTTCATGCTGGGCGCGCTGTTCATCCTGGTGACGCTGCTGCTGCCGAAGGGGATCGTCGGCACCTTCAATAGCTGGTGGCAGCCCTTCAAGGCGCGGCAGGTCGCGCCGACTGCGGCAAGCGCGGCGGCGGAAGACGGCGTCAGCGAACCCAAGATGGGCGGAGTAGACGCATGAACGTCATGGATGTCCGCGCGACTTCGGCTCTGCTCTATCTCGACGGGGTGCACGTCTCCTTCGACGGCTTCCACGCCATCAACAATCTGTCGCTCACGCTCGAGCCCGGCGAGATGCGGGCCATCATCGGCCCCAACGGCGCCGGCAAGACCACGATGATGGATATCATCACCGGCAAGACCAGGCCGGACGAAGGCACCGTGCTGTTCGACGGCGTCACCGACCTGACCCGGCTCGACGAGACCCGCATCGCCGAGCTCGGCATCGGCCGCAAGTTCCAGAAGCCGACCGTATTCGAGAGCCAGACGGTCGAGGATAATCTCCTGCTCGCGCTCAACGTCGATCACAGCGTCCGCGGCACGCTGTTCTGGCGCGAGAGCAAGAGCGAGACCGAGCGTATCGAGAAGGTGCTGGAGACGATCCGCCTTACCGATGCGCGCAATCGGCTGGCCGAAAGCCTCTCGCACGGCCAGAAGCAGTGGCTCGAGATCGGCATGCTGCTGGCGCAGGACCCAAAGCTGCTTCTGGTCGACGAGCCCGTCGCGGGGATGACCGACGTCGAGACGCATCTGACCGCGGAGCTTCTGAAGGAGATCAACAAGAATCACACCGTGATGGTGGTCGAGCACGACATGACCTTCGTGCGCGAGCTCGGCGTCAAGGTCACCTGCCTGCATGAAGGCTCGGTGCTCGCGGAAGGCACGATCGACCAGGTGTCGTCGAACGAGCGCGTGATTGAAGTCTATCTGGGGCGCTAGTGACCATGCTCGAGGTCAAGGACATCAACCTGTACTACGGCGCGGCGCAGGCGCTGCGCGGCGTATCGATCTCGGCCGAGCCCGGCAAGGTCACCTGCGTGCTGGGACGCAACGGCGTCGGCAAGACCTCGCTGTTGCGCTCCCTCGTCGGCCAATATCCGATCGCCTCCGGCTCGATCCGGTTCGATGGCGCCGACATCACCGGCCTCAAGCCGTATGAGCGCGCGCGGCGCGGCATCGGCTTCGTGCCGCAGGGCCGCGAGATCTTCCCGCTGTTGACGGTCGAGGAAAACCTCAAGACCGGCTTTGGTCCCTTGAAGCGCGATGACCGCTACATTCCCGACGACGTGTTCTCGCTGTTTCCGGTGCTGCAATCCATGCTGGGCCGCCGCGGCGGCGACCTTTCCGGCGGCCAGCAACAGCAACTCGCGATCGGCCGCGCGCTGGTGATGCGGCCAAAACTGCTGTTGCTCGACGAGCCCACCGAGGGTATCCAGCCCTCCATCATCAAGGACATCGGCCGCGCGATCTCCTATTTACGCAATCTCGGCAACATCGCGATCGTGCTGGTCGAGCAATATCTCGACTTTGCCTGCGAGCTCGGCGACACTTTCGCGGTCATGGACCGGGGCGCGATCAAATATTCCTGTGACCGCGCGGGCCTCGATCCGGGCGAGATCAGCCGCCAGATGGCGCTATAGACCGTTCGCGGCGGCGCCGTGGGGAGCGTTGAAGCGGATGCAAACGGAGATCGCGCCTGCGACGTCAGCCATCTTTAGCGCCAACCGCGCCCGCGGTGCGGTGAGACTTGGCGTCTATCTGCGGGATGGCGTTACCCGGCGCGGCGACCTGCACGAATCCGGCTCGCTTCGCGTGCGCTTCCCCTCGCCGGAGGACGAGGGTCTGTCGGCGGTGTTCGTCAACACGGCGGGCGGCGTTGCCGGCGGCGACCGTTTTGATATCGAGATTGCTGCGCACGAAGGCGCGCGCCTTACGCTGACAATGGCTGCGGCCGAAAAGGTCTATCGCGCGATCGGCAAACCTGCCGAGCTCAACATCTCCCTCAAGGCAGCCGCAGGCGCGCATCTTGCCTGGCTGCCGCAGGAGACCATCCTGTTCGACCGCGCGCGGATCGCGCGGCGGATCGACATCGATCTCGCCGAGACCGCCTCGCTGCTGTTGTGCGAAATCGTGGTGTTTGGCCGTGCCGCGATGGGGGAGACGTTGCGTCATGGCGCGTTCATCGACTGCTGGCGCGTGAGGCGCGGCGGCAAGCTCGTCTTCGCGGAAAACGTGCGGCTCGAAGGCGACATCGGCGAAAAACTGTCCCGGCCCGCCGTTGCGAGCGGTGCCGCCGCGATCGGCACCGCGCTGATCGTGCCGGGCGACGAAGCGCTGGTCGAGCGCATCCGCGAAGTCCAGGATTCTTTTGCCGGCGAAGTCGGCATCTCCGCCTGGAATGGATTTGCAATGGCCCGCTTCTGTGCCCAAGATGCCGCGCGGCTGCGCACCGATATGATGGCGGTGCTCGGCCGCGCGTCGGGCCGAGCCTTGCCGCGGCTTTGGCTCACCTAGTCTGGCTCACTTGGATCGACGAAAAGCAGAGATATCGCATGAACCTGTCTCCCCGCGAAAAGGACAAGCTTCTGATTTCGATGGCGGCCATCGTGGCGCGGCGGCGCCTGGAGCGCGGCGTCAAGCTCAACCATCCGGAAGCTGTCGCCATCATTTCCGATTTCATCGTCGAGGGCGCGCGCGATGGCCGCACCGTGGCCGAGCTGATGCAGGCCGGCGCGCAAGTGTTGACCCGGGCGCAGGTGATGGACGGCATCCCCGAGATGATCCACGACATCCAGGTCGAGGCGACGTTCCCGGATGGGACCAAGCTCGTCACCGTGCATGAGCCGATCCGATGACGCCCGAAGGCACACGCCTGGTGACGCGCGCGGCCCGCTTCGCCGCGGAGAAGCATGCCGATCAGCGCCGCAAGGGATTGCGCCGCCAGCCCTACGTCAATCATCTTGCCGAAGTCGCCGATCTGCTTTCCGAGGCGACGGAGGGCGACGATGCCGTGCTGATTGCCGCCGGCTTTCTGCATGATACGATTGAGGATACACGGACCGGCATCGACGAGCTACGAGAGCTGTTCGGCGCGGAGATAGCCTCCCTGGTGATGGAGGTGACCGACGATAAAAGTCTGCCGAAAATGGAGCGGAAGCGGCTTCAGATCGCAATGACGCCGCACAAGAGCCGGCGCGCAAGGTTGCTCAAGATCGCCGACGCGACCAGCAACGTCAGGGCGCTCGAAGTTGATCCACCGGGCGACTGGGACATCGATCGCATACTGGACTATGTCGTCTGGGCCGAGCAGGTCATCGCCGGTTGCCGTGGCTTGAATCCGTTTCTTGAAGGGACATTCGATGCAGCGGTGGCGGCAGCTCGCGCGGCCATCAAAGCTCGCTTGGCAGAAGGAGCCCCCTCATGATCCCCGGCGAATTGTTCATCCAGGACGGCGAGATCGAGCTCAATGCCGGCCGCAAGACCGTGACGCTGACGGTTGCCAATACCGGTGACCGCCCGATCCAGGTCGGCTCGCACTATCATTTCTTCGAGACCAATCCGGCGTTGAAGTTCGAGCGCAAGAAAGCCCGCGGCATGCGGCTCGATATCGCCGCAGGCACCGCGGTGCGCTTCGAGCCGGGACAGACCCGTGAGGTGCAACTGGTGGCGCTCGCGGGAAAACGCACCGTCTACGGCTTCCGCGGCGACGTGATGGGAAAGCTGTGAGCTGCGAATGCACGTCGTGATCCAGAGCCATGATTTCGAGGGGCGCATCCGTCATGATGAGATGGGCGACCGTTGGTTCGCATCGCGCGGCTATCGCGTGCTTCGCTTCACAAATGACGATGTGATGCGGAATTTGGAGGGTGTTGCGCTCGCGATTCTTCAGGCAGCGGAGCAAGCGGCACCCCCCTCCCTGGCCCTCCCCCGCAAGGGTGGAGGGAACACGTCCGATGATGCGGCTGGCCCTGAGACGAACGGCTTTCAGGGAGACCAGTAAGCAATGCTCGCGCCGCTGCGTCTCGTTTCTGAAGCTGCCGAGCTTGCCGCGCGCCGGCATAACGGCATGGCGCGCAAGGGGCGTGGCAACGAGCCCTATATCAATCACCTCGCCGAGGTCGCGAACCTGCTCTCGGCCGCGACCGATGGCGCGGATGCGGAGCTTGTCGCGGCCGGTTGGCTCCATGACACCCTTGAGGATACCGAGACCACGCGCGAGGAGCTGGCCGAAAGGTTTTCCGAGCGCGTGGCGTCCCTCGTCGTCGAATGCACTGACGACATGGGCCTGCCGAAGGCCGAGCGTCGCCGGCTGCAGATCGTCAATGCCTCGCACAAATCGCCTGACGCCAAGCTGATCAAGATCGCCGACAAGATCAGCAATATCGGCGCGCGCATTCATGCCGATCCCAGCACCGATGAGCGTGACGATCTCGTCGACTATACCAATTGGGCCGAGCGGGTTGTCGCGGGTTGCCGCGGCGGCAATGCCTTTCTCGACCAGACCTTTGACAAAACCGTGAAGCTTGCGAGGAGCTCGTTGTGAGCACGAAAATCAAACGCTCCGTCTATGCCGACATGTTCGGGCCCACCACCGGCGACAAGGTGCGGCTCGCCGACACCGATCTCATCATCGAGGTGGAGAAGGATTTCACCACCTATGGCGAGGAGGTGAAGTTCGGCGGCGGCAAGGTGATCCGGGACGGCATGGGCCAGTCGCAGGCGACCAACAAGCAGGGCGCGGCCGACACCGTCATCACCAATGCGCTGATCGTGGATCACTGGGGCATCGTCAAGGCCGACGTTGCCATCAAGGAAGGCCATATCAGCGCCATCGGCAAGGCCGGTAACCCGGACATCCAGCCCGGCGTGACCATCGTCATCGGCCCCGGCACCGACGTGATCGCGGGCGAGGGAAAAATTCTCACCGCCGGCGGCTTCGACAGTCATATCCATTTCATCTGCCCGCAGCAGATCGAGCACGCGCTGATGAGCGGCGTCACCTCAATGCTCGGCGGCGGCACCGGCCCATCGCACGGCACCTACGCCACCACCTGTACGCCAGGCCCCTGGCACATGGCGCGGATGATCCAGTCGTTCGACGCCTTTCCGGTCAATCTCGGCATTTCCGGCAAGGGCAATGCCTCGCGACCGGCCGCGCTGGAGGAGATGATCAAGGCCGGCGCCTGTGCGCTGAAGCTGCATGAGGACTGGGGCACGACGCCGGCAGCGATCGACAATTGCCTTTCGGTCGCCGATGACTACGACATCCAGGTGATGATCCACACCGACACGCTGAACGAGTCGGGATTCGTCGAGGATACGGTCAAAGCATTCAAGGGCCGCACCATCCACGCCTTCCACACCGAGGGCGCCGGCGGCGGCCATGCGCCCGACATCATCAAGATCGCGGGGTTGAAGAACGTGCTGCCGTCCTCGACCAACCCGACGCGGCCGTTCACGCGCAACACCATCGACGAGCATCTCGACATGCTGATGGTGTGCCATCATCTCGATCCCGGCATCGCGGAAGACCTCGCCTTTGCCGAAAGCCGCATCCGCAAGGAGACCATCGCGGCGGAGGATATCCTGCACGATCTCGGCGCGCTCTCGATGATGTCGTCGGACTCGCAGGCCATGGGCCGGCTCGGCGAGGTCATCATCCGTACCTGGCAGACCGCCGACAAGATGAAGAAGCAGCGTGGCGCGCTTCCGCAGGACAAGGGCAAGGACAATGACAATTTCCGCGTCAAGCGCTACATCGCCAAATACACCATCAACCCCGCGATCGCGCATGGCGTCTCGAAGCTGATTGGGTCGGTGGAGAAGGGCAAGCTGGCCGACCTCGTGCTGTGGTCGCCCGCTTTCTTCGGCGTCAAGCCGGAATGCGTGATCAAGGGCGGTTCGATTGTGGCCGCTCCCATGGGCGATCCGAACGCGTCGATCCCGACGCCGCAGCCCGTCCACTACCAGCCGATGTTTGCCGCCTTCGGCAAGTCCCTGACAGCCTCATCCGTGGTGTTTACGTCCAAGGCTGCGGTGACGGCCAACCTCGGCCGCAAGCTCGGCATAACCAAGCAGCTCCACGCAGTCCAAAATACCCGCGGAAAGATCTCGAAAAAGAGCATGATCCATAACGACGCCACGCCTAATATCGAGGTGGACCCGGAGACCTATGAGGTGCGCGCCGATGGCGAGCTCCTGACCTGCGAGCCGGCCGAGGTGCTGCCCTTGGCGCAGCGCTATTTCATGTTCTAAAAGGCAAAGACATAACAAGAAGCAAGGGAGAGCTTTCCATGATCTATGTTGTCGCCACCACGCAAATGAAGCCTGAAGGCCGAGAGGCTTTTATCAAGGGCCACAAAGCCTGCATTGCCGAGACGCGCAAGGAAACGGGCTGCCTCTCCTATGAAGGCCATACCAGCGTGAACGACCCCAACGTCTATGTGGTGGTCGAGCGCTGGGAAAGTCGCGAGGACCTCAACGCGCATGCGCGGGCACCGCATATGAAAGTGTGGCGCGAATTGTCCGCGCCGCTGAAGGCTTCGCCGACGGTGATCGAGATCATCAGCGAAGCCAAGGTCGACAAGATTTCCGCATGATCCGCGCGACCAAGGTCCTGGGACAGCATCGCTGGACCGAAGCGCCGGCCGACACCATCGTGCTCGATTTCGACGACCGGCACCGGCGGCGCATGGCGATGACGGGCACGCGCGGACTGGAGTTCCTGCTCGACCTCGAGAACGCCGTCGCGCTGCGCGGCGGCGACGCCCTGGTGCTCGAGGACGGCAGGCTGATCGAGGTGGTGGCCGCGCCCGAGCCGCTGCTCGAGATCAAGGGAAGCGACCCGCATCATCTGATCCGGGTCGCCTGGCATCTCGGCAATCGTCATCTGCCGACCCAGATCATGCCCAGGGGCCTGCGCATCCGCCGCGATCACGTCATCGAGGCGATGGTCAAAGGGCTGGGCGCACGCGTCATCGAGATCGAGGCGCCGTTCGATCCTGAGGGCGGCGCCTATGCAGGTCCGGCGCATGGTCATGCGCATGAGGAGCATGGTCACACCGGCCATGATCACGCGCACGACCATGACCATCATCATCACCATGATCACGACGACCATCATCACCATCATGATCATGGCCGCCACCATCACGACCATGGCGGGGACGAGCATCATCACGGCCATTCCCATGCTCATGACCACGAATGAGCCGCCGCCGGTCGACGGCCGCAGCGCGATGACGGAGGTTGACCAGGCGGCGCTATATCGGCTGATGACATGGCTGTCGCCGTCCTTTCCGGTCGGCGGCTTCTCCTATTCCAGTGGCCTTGAATGGGCGGTCGAGGCCGGCGACATCGGTGATGCCGCTTCGCTCCGGGAGTGGCTCGCCGCAATGCTTGCCGACGGTTCCGGTTTTTGCGACGCGGTGTTTTTGGCGGCGGCGCATCGCGCGGTCGAAGCCGACAACGCGAGGGCCTTGCGCGAGGTCGCCGAGCTTGCGGCGGCTTTCGTGCCGTCGCGGGAGCGGCAACTGGAAACCTCGACCCAGGGCCGCGCCTTCGTCGAGATCGCACGCGCTGCCTGGGATTGCGATGGGCTCGATCAGGTGATCGCGCAATGCGGCGGCACAATCGTCTATCCCGTTGCGGTCGGCATCGTCAGCGCCGCGCACGCGATCCCGCTCGAGCCCAGCGTGCACGCATTTCTGCATGCCCTCGTGTCGAACTGGATCTCGGCGGGTGCGCGCCTCATTCCGCTCGGGCAGACCGACAGCCAGCGCGTGCTGGCGGCGCTGGAGGGTGCTGTGGCTGCGACCGCGAGGCGCGCGATTGACGCAAGCCTCGACGATCTTGGCAGCGGGACATTCCGCGCCGATCTCGCCAGCCTCCACCACGAGACGCAATATACGAGGCTGTTTCGGTCATGAAGAGTTACTCCGCCGTCGTCCCGGCCAGGCGAGCAACGCGAGTGCGAGCCGGGACCCATAACCACAGGCGCTCGCGGTTATGCGACGCTGCGGCTAAAATAGGTCGCGGTAACCGGCTTCCGTGGTTAAGGGTCCCCGCTTTCGCGGGGACGACAGTGGAGTGATGTTCGATATGTCCAAATCTCATGGCCCGCTCAGAATTGGCGTCGGCGGTCCTGTCGGCTCCGGCAAGACTGCGCTGATGGATCTGCTCTGCAAGTCGATGCGCGAGCATTACGACATCGCGGCGATCACCAACGACATCTACACAAAATGGGATGCTGAATTCCTGGTGCGCTCGGGCTCGTTGACACCCGACCGCATCGCCGGCGTCGAGACCGGCGGTTGCCCGCACACCGCGATCCGCGAGGACGCCTCGATGAATCTCGCGGCGGTGGCCGACATGCGCGCCAAATTCCCCGATCTCGATCTGGTGCTGATCGAATCCGGCGGCGACAATCTGGCCGCCACGTTCTCGCCTGAACTCGCCGACCTCACGATCTACGTCATCGACGTCGCGGCCGGCGACAAGATTCCGTCCAAGGGCGGCCCCGGAATCACCCGCTCCGACCTCCTGGTCATCAACAAGATCGATCTCGCGCCCTATGTCGGCGCGTCGCTGGAGAAGATGGACGCCGACGCGCGGCGGATGCGCGGCGAGCGGCCGTTCGTCATGACCAACCTGAAGACGAGCCAGGGGCTGGACCGCATCATCGGCTTCATCGAGGTCAAGGGCGGTCTCAGGCCGCAGCCGCGCGCCAGATCCGCCTGACCAGGTCTCCCCGCGCGAACCCCGTCTGAGTTGAACCTCGGCCAGCGCGTTAACCTTGTCGGCGCCGCGAGCCTGGAAATCCTTAGAAACATTAAAAAAGCCGCCTGCCAGCGGGAACCAACCGGGCGTTTGACAGTTGAGGTACTCCGAGTCCGGCGGCAAATGCGTCGCGCGCCGATCCCGTTAAGCTTCGAAGCCGGCTGTAGTTGCGCATTCAAGATGGCTCCATCACTATATCCCCCGGTTGGCTTTCATTGCGTTCTGAATTATTGCCTTCCTCCCGGATCATCGATGTGTAACCCAGGTCTCCGCCAACCCGTCACACCAGAGTAAACGAGTGGTTCGGCTGGGCTTCATCATTGGCTTGATTGCACTGATCGGAGCTCTGCTCTCGGGGCTTGCCGCCTATCGGGTCCACGAACAAGAGCTGACGCTGGATGGCATCGCGCTGGCCCGCGCGATCGACGTTCATGCGAGCCTGGTACAGGACCGCCTGACGGAACGCGAACTCCTGGCGCGCGTCGCCTCCGGTCTGTTTCGCGCGCCGTCGATGGTCAAGGCCAACATGCTGCAGCCACTGCGCTCGGCGATCTATGCCTTCAAGACCGATTTCGTGATCGCTTCCTGGATTGCACGGCTGAAGCCCGCCGATTTCGAGGTGGCGAGCAAGGCGCTGGCCGCCGCCGGATTTCCCAATCCGACGGTCCGCAACTTTGACGACAAGCCGCTTGATCCTCGCGCCATCGGAAAGAACATCGACGTGCTGATGGACGTCGAACCGCGCAACGCCGTGACCCGAACATTCGCGGGACGCGCGCTCGACGATTCGCCTGCCGTCGGCGCCATGCTGTCGCGGGTGATGACGGAGGGCAAGCCGGTCTCGTCCGATCCCATTGACCTGTCGCGGCCGAATGGGGTGACCGGCCTCGTGCTGGCCGCTCCGGTGATGCTGGAAGGCGCCTCGGAACCAGTTGGGTTCGTGACGTTTTCCTACGAGCTCGGGCCGTTGATGCTGACCAACGACGATTTGTCGCTGTTCTCGGTCGCACTGAAGGATCCGCGTGCCGACGGCGCCGAGCTGGTCGCCAACGATCGCGGCGTCGTGAGCTCGCGCAAGGTCGCGACCGACGGACCGGTGCCGTCGGCGGTGCGGACCGTGACCTTCGGCAACCGCGATTGGTCGCTGGTCTATTACGCCAAAACCAATGCGACCAAGCGCGCCGAGCAGACCGCCGCCATCGTCGGCGCGATCGGGCTCGCGCTGACCGGCATCGTCTGCGGCCTGTTCGGCTATGTCGTCTACAACAATTTCAGGCTCAGCCGCGAGATTCAGGTGCGCATCGGCTTCGAGCGTCGGCTGACCGCCGTCATCGACGAGCTGAACCACCGGGTGAAGAACATTCTCGCGGTGATTCAGTCGATCGTGACGCGCACCTTGCGCCACGGCTCCGACGTCGACGTTGCGCGCGAATTGCTGATCGGGCGCATCCATGCGATGGCGAACGTGGTTTCGCTGCTCAGCGAAAGCCAATGGCAGGGCGTCAAGCTGAGAGGGCTGTTCGAGGCGCGTGCGATCCCGCATGCCGACCGCATTGCCGTCTCTGGTCCCGACATCGCCGTCTCCGCGCGTGCCGCGCAGAGCCTGTCGCTCCTCTTCTTCGAGCTTGCCTCGCATTCCGACGAGGGTCTGTCGCTGGTAGGCAAGCATCCGCACATCGTTGCGAAGTGGGAGGTGATGGGCGAGACGCCGAGCACGATCTTCACGTTCCGCTGGGAGGAGTTCAACACCAGCGAGGCGACGCGCCGGCCGGATAGCGATTTCGGCCTGATTCTGCTGGACCGCGTCGCGCCGGAAGCGCTGGGCGGCACCTCGAAGCGCTATTTCACCGACGTGTCCTATGTCTACGAATTGACCGCGCCGATGGAGACCGTCGTCGACATGAACGAGCGCGACCGTACCGAGCAGCTCTCCGCGCCGGTGCGGCCGGTCAAATAACGCTCGATGACACTGTAGCGATTTATCACGGCTCTGCGCTCAGCGAGCCTGACGTCTGACGAACATTCGCGCAGCCCGCAGGTCTCGTTTGGACGCGGCGACCGGCGGCGGATAGGCCTTACCCGTTTCCGCCGATCACCGCCCGCACGGTCTCGTCGGGTCCGAAATCCTCGGCGCCGTCGACGTAAAGCAGGGCTGCGAGCTTGGAGCGCGCGCGGTTGACGCGGCTCTTGATGGTGCCGACCGCGCAGCCGCAGATCGTCGCGGCGTCCTCATAGGAGAAGCCGGACGCGCCGACCAGGATCAAAGCCTCGCGCTGGTCCTGCGGGAGCTTGTCGAGCGCGGCGCGGAATTCCTCGAATTCCAGGTGCGCGCTCTGCGCAGGCTGCGTCTTCAGCGTCTTGGCATAGTTGCCCTCGGCGTCCTCGACCTCGCGCCGCCGCTTGCGATAGTCGGAGCGAAACAAGTTGCGCAGGATCGTGAACAGCCACGCCGGCAGGTTCGAGCCTGGTTGGAACGAGTCGATATTGGCGAGCGCCCGCAGCAGCGTCTCCTGCACGAGATCGTCGGCGCGGTCGCCATTACCGCTGAGTGAGATCGCAAATGCACGCAAGCTCGGTACTGCAGCCAGAATGTCATTGCGAAGGGCATCCGTGAGAGGCATTAGTCCCTCCCATCTTCGTTGGTCGTGTTACCGCCGGTATTGCCCACTTGGGGTGAGGCAGGAGGAACATCAAGCTTGCGGATCAATTCCGCGAAACGTTCGGGCACTCCCTGCCGCACAACGTCGTCATACATGGCGCGAAGCTGGTGGCCGATTCTTGACTGGATTTCGGCATTGAGGCCACCCTGCTTTCCCGGCGCCGGATTCTTGCTGGCTTGAGACTTTACATCCTTCATGACCTGTTCCACGTTTCCCCGTGAGTTAAGTCCCTGTAGGTCCAACAATTTCTGGTTTTCGAGGACTTCCGTAAGGAACCTAATGCGACTGCAAGGGAAAAGTTCCGAGCATGAATGGAACTTTTCTTTGCGTAATGCGTAGACGTCCGATTAGGGGGAGGAGCCACCCCCGTCGCAGCATGGCCCGAGGTGGATCAAGACGGATGGAGTGGGGATGACCCGATCACAGCTTGTTGCTGAACATTTGCCGCTGTTGCGCCGCTATGCCCGCGCCCTGACCGGAAGCCAGACATCTGGCGACGCCTATGTTGCCGCGATGCTGGAAGCCCTGTTGCAGGATCCCGCGCTGCTCGACGAGAAGTACGGAGCCCGCGCCGGGCTGTTCAGGCTGTTCACGCGGATCTGGAATTCGGTCTCGATCAACGACGACGCCGACATCACGACGCTGCCGATGCCGCCTGAGCGCCGGCTGTCCAACATCACGCCGCTGCCGCGCCAGGCTTTCCTGCTGCTTTCGCTGGAAGGCTTTCCGGAGGAAGAGGTTGCCTACATCCTCGGGAGCGATGTCGCCGAGACGCGGCGGCTTGCGGACGTGGCGGGCCGCGAGATGGCGGCCGAGATCGCGACCGATGTTCTGATCATCGAGGACGAAACCTTCATCGCCATGGACCTGGAAAGCCTGGTGCGTAACCTCGGCCACAACGTCATCGGCGTGGCGCGCACCCACGCGGACGCGGTGGCGCTGGCCAAGAACCGGAAGCCGGGGCTGATCCTCGCCGACATTCAACTCGCCGACGGTTCGTCCGGGCTCGACGCCGTCAACGAATTGCTGCGCAGCTTCGAGGTGCCGGTGGTGTTTATCACGGCTTATCCCGAACGCTTCCTCACCGGCGAGCGCCCCGAGCCGGCGTTCCTGATCTCCAAGCCCTTCCAGCCCGCGATGGTGTCGGCGGTGGCGAGCCAGGCGCTGTTCTTCCAGCGCAATTCCCGCAACCGCGCCCCGAGGGCGGCGGCGTCCTGAACCGGGGTTGTTGAATCCAAGTTTGATCCGGCGCGTCCGACGGGGCGCGCCGGATTTTTGTTTCGTGCCGAGCGCAGGCAAAAAAGCAGGGCGCGGCTGGCATCACCACAGCCGCGCCCTACATCGCCGGTCAATGGGGCAGGGGGGAATAACCGGCTGCCGGGATGACTCGCAGCGCTACAAGTCGTTCCAACGCGCTCAAAAATAATTTCAGACACGGTTATGTGATCAGCCCGTCCGAGAACTCGGCTCGTGTGACTAACGTTTGAGTCACCGATCGCCAGCAGGCGAGGGACCAGCTATGTCACACCTACGCAAGGGAATTTTCGGCGTCATCGCCGTTGCGATGACATGTGGTGCAGTGCAATTCGCCGCCGGCGAAGACCTGACGGTAGGCATGCGGACGGCCGGGATGCCGGATCAGGGCGTCAATCGGGCCGCGAAAGCCGACCGCGCCCCGATCGTTGCGGAACCGGTTACGCCGACGCAGACCATTTCGATCCATGTCGATCGCTTTCCCGATACCTCCGTGCTGGTGCGCATTCCAGCGTCGCATGAAGCGCGGAGCAGCTCCGCGCCGAGCCCCGTCCAGCTTCGGTCCGGTGCGAAGAAGCCGACGGTGGCCTGCGAGCCTGTTGTCAGCGTGCTCACCGACATCGCCAAGCGCCTCGAGCCCGGCCGCTGCGTTACCTGAGCTGAAAATCGGATCGGATTATTCCGCGGGCGTCTGATCGCCCGCGGACGTGCGGCTTGCCATCAAACCGAGGGCGAGGCCGCCGAGCGCGAGGATCGGGACCAGCCGTTTGACACCCAGCGCGCGCACGATCTGGATGCCGGTCACGATCAGCGCGGGATCGGTGAGCAGACTCGTCGTGGCGGCCCTGGCGCGCGCGGCGGCGCGGGCCTCGAATTGGCGCTTGCGCACCAGATAGATACACGCCGCTATCAGCGCAACAATGAGGAAGATTGCCGCGCCTGCAAGACAGGCCTCGATCGGGCCATAGCGGTCGAGCACTGCAACGAAAGCGGCGCCGCAGAGAAAGGCCATGGTGACGAAGAGGCTGATCACGGCTATCGCGGCAAGCGAGGTCTGCCGCAACGCCGTGCCGGTCGAGTCCTTCACCTCATCGACGATACGCTGCAACATCAAGCCGCCTCGATCTATAGAGCGCCTCGACAAAGGCGACCGCCGCCCGCCATCGCCGCCAGGCGGTCAAGAAATTGGGTTTCTTGGACTTTCGCTCGTCTGTCCGGGAGACCATGACCGCTCTCCGCATTTGAGATCGCAGCTATTGACCGAGGCACGCTTGACCGCGCCGCGTGATCTTACCTGCGCCAGGTGACGCCGATCAGAAAGCCGAGGCCAAGCGCAAGCCCCACGGTTGCGAGCGGGCGCTGGGTGATGACATCCTCCAGCGTCTCCTCGATGGAGACTGCGGTGTCCTGCGCCGCGCCAAGCATGGCGCTGCCGCGCTCGGAGGCTCCCTCAATCGCAGAATTGACATTGGCGCGTGCCTTCTTCTTGGTCTGGCCCGCAAAGGTGTTGATCGCGTCGGTGATCTGGCCGGTCAAGGCAGCGATATCGTTCTTGACAGCGATCACATCCTTCTCAAGACGTTGATAGGTGGCTTCGTCAGCGAGATTCATCGAAAAGCTCCCAAACGCTGCTAACGCTTCGGTTGAAAAACGCGGCGCCGGGGGCGAAGGTTCCATGTCCGAGCCGGCTCAATCCGCCGGGAGCTGCGGCGAATTGATCGGGGCGAGATGCTCCTTGACGATCAGCCCGACGATCAAGAGCGGCGACGACAGGAAGGCGCCCATCGGTCCCCACAGCCAGGTCCAGAATGCGAGCGCGAGGAAGACCGCCAGCGCGTTCAGCGACAGCCTGCGGCCGATGATGGTCGGCGTGATGAAGTGACCCTCCATGAAGGCGATTCCGACAAAGGCGAGCGGTGCAATCAGCCCGGCGCTGAGCGTCGGCAGCGCGATGATGCCGACGCCGACCAGGATCGCGAACGTGACAACAGGTCCGATGATCGGAATGAAGTTCAACGTCCCGGCGACCGCGCCAAGCCCCGCCGGATTCGGCATACCCACGATCGCACAGACTATGCCGGTCGCAATCGCGACGCCGGTGTTGATCACGGTGACGGTAAGCAGATAGCCGCCGAGATGCACCTCGATCTCGTTGAGGATGCGCAGCACCCTGAGGCGCGCGTCGTGATTGGTGAAGGTCAGGATCAGGGTGCGGCGCAGGTCGCGCCAGCTCGCGATGAACAGGATCAGGGTCGCGAAGAACAGCAGGAATTCAGTGAACGTCGGCGACAGGAATTCGATGGTCGGCTGCACCCAGTCGAATTTCGGTATCTGCAAGCTCGCGAGCGCGTCATGACCGCCGACCAGGTTTTGCAGATCCTGCCAAAGCGAAAGCAGCGGATCGAGCGCATGCAGCTTGTCCTTTAGTCGCGCGCCGAGCTCGGGCAGCCGCGTGCTCCATTCCACCAGAGGCGATGAAATCAGACCGACCAGGAAGGACGCAGCCGCGCCGACCGCAGCGACGGTGAGGACCGCGCCGATTGCACGCGGAATCCGGTAACGCTCGAGGAAGCTTGCCGCCGGCGAGAGCATCGTGCCGATCACGAAAGCCATCACCACCGGCAGGAAGAAGGCCTTGGCAAAATAGAGCACGGCGACGATGCAGATGACGAGCAGCGCCACCAGCGCAAACGCGACCACCTCCGCCCGCCGGATCACCGGCGGCTGTTCGCTCGAACTATCGGGCAGGGGCGAACTGGCGCCCGCGCCGGGAAGCGGACGTTCGGCGGGAAGGATACGCACGACGAATCTCCCCCTGCAAAGGGCGAACGAGACGAGCGGCCGCGAAGCCGCGCCTTCCGAACGCTGACGATAATCCGTCGGCCAGGCGAAGGTTCCATCGCGCAGACGTGAGACTCGCTGAACTTGACAGATGCGTGTGCGCAACGGCGTGCGCTGGAACCGCGGCGGTTCGATCGCGTTGCTTTCGCAGCATCTGCGTGATGCGCATCCGATGGGGCAGCCACATGACACAGAACAGCTCAGTCAGTCGTCGGCTCTCGTCGACGAGCGCGCTTGCTTTCGCTGGCGCAATGCTTCTCGCATCTTCGCTCCTTTCCGCAGCCAACGCGCAATCGCTCGGCTATGCGCCGGCGGAGCCGGGCGCGTTCCCGCAAGGCTATGCGAGTGGTGATGCCGCACCGCAGGACGAGGACAGCCTGCTGCCGGATCGGCTGCGCCGCCAGATCGTGCATCTCGAGACCCGCGAAGCGGCGGGCACCATCATCATCGATACTGGCAACACCTTCCTTTATTACGTGCTCGGTGGTGGGCGCGCGATCCGCTATGGCGTCGGCGTCGGGCGCCAGGGCTTTACCTGGTCCGGCGTGCAAACCATCAGCCGCAAGGCGGAGTGGCCGGACTGGTATCCGCCGTCCGACATGATCGCCCGCCAGCCTTATCTGCCGCGCTTCGTTGCCGGCGGCCCCGGCAATCCGCTTGGCGCGCGCGCCATGTATCTCGGTTCGAGCCAATACCGGATCCACGGCACCAACGATCCCACCACCATCGGCAAGTTCGTTTCCTCCGGCTGCATCCGCCTGACCAATGAGGACGTCACCGATCTCTTCAGCCGCGTCAATGTCGGCACCAGGGTCGTGGTGCTGCCGAAGAACGCGCCGCTGCAGGCGCGGGGCGCACAGGGCCGCGAGGCCGTGAATGTCGCGGCCGCACGCGTCGACTGAGGCCGGCAAATTCCGGGAGGCCGTCATGCGTATGCGATGGCAAGCGGTGATCGGCCTGGCGCTGCTGTTGACCACAGGCAGCCTGTCGCCCCCGGCGCAGGCCGGCGACTTCTTCTCCAATCTGTTTGGCGGCTTCTTCCGCCCGCCTATGCCGAGGGCGCCCATCATGCTCCCGTTCGGCCAGGAAGGTCAGCCGATGGAAGCACCGCGCCCGCGCGTGGCTTTCAGCAGTGGCCCGGCGTGGTGCGTGCGCGGTTGCGACGGGCGCTATTTCCCGATCACGGGACCTGACGCCCAGAGCAACTGCAACAGCTTCTGCCCGGCGAGCAAGACCGATGTGGTCTTTGGCAGCGACATCGACCATGCCGTGACGTCGACGGGAGAGCCTTATTCTGGACTGCCGAATGCCTTCAAATACCGCACCGAGATGGTCGCGGGCTGCACCTGCAACGGCAAGAACCAGGCGGGGCTTGCGCCGGTTTCAATCGAGAACGACCCAACGCTGCACCGCGGCGACATCGTCGCCGCTTCCGATGGCCTCATGATCGCCCATCCCGGATCGGGCAGGCATGCCGATCCGAATTTTACGCCGCTGCCGCGTTCGATCCGCGCGCGCTTCAAGCGCGTGCCCGTGGTGGCGAAGGAATAGCAACGGCGCGCCGGTTACGCCGCGCGGATCTTGCCGAGGAAGTCGGTGACCTGGTCACCGAGGTGCTGGCTCTGCGTCTCCAGCGTCTGGCTGGCGCCTTTGACGTTCTCGGCGGCGGCGGCCGACGCATCGGCGTCGGCTTTGACTCCGGTGATGTTGTCCGAGACGTTCTTGGTGCCCTGCGCCGCATATTGCGTCGAGCGCGTGATCTCCTGGGTCGCGGCGCCCTGCTCCTGCACCGCGGCCGCGATCGCGGTCGCAACCTCGTTCACCTCGCCGATGATCGAGCCGATGCCCTTGATCGCGTCGATGGCCTCGCCCGCGACCTTCTGGATGTCGGCGATTTGCTCGGAAATGTCGTCGGTCGCCTTCGCCGTCTGGCTCGCCAGCGATTTGACCTCGGAGGCGACGACGGCAAAGCCGCGACCCGCTTCGCCGGCGCGTGCGGCTTCGATGGTTGCGTTCAGCGCGAGCAGATTGGTCTGCGCCGCGATGGTGTTGATCAGGCCGACCACCTCGCCGATGCGGCCTGCCGATTTGGCAAGCCCCTGCACCGTGTCGTCGGTCTTGGCAGCCTGATCCACCGCTCGGCTTGCGATACCTGCCGCATGCGCCGCCTGCTGGCTGATGTCGTTGATCGAGGCGCTCAACTCCTCGGCTGCCGACGCCACGCTTTCAACGCTCATCGACGCTTCGCCCGAAGCCTTTTGGGCGACTTCGACCCGCGTATTGGTCTGGCGCGATACCGTCGACAGGCCGGCCGAGGTCTTGCGCATCTCGCCGGAAGCCTCGCCGAGCTGCTGCAGCGTCCGGTGCACGCTTCCCTCGAACTCGGAGACATAGGCCTCGATCGCGCGCTGCCGCGCAGCCGCACCGGCATTGCGCTCGCGCTCCTGCGCCTCGATCTTGAGCTTGTCCTCGGCCTGGTGCTTGAAGGTTTCGAGCGCGGAAGCGAGGCCGCCGATCTCGTCCTGCCGCCCGGTGTAGCCGGTCTCGACCGTCAGCTCGCCCGCGGCGACCTTCAGCATGGCGTCGCGCATCGTATACAGCGGGTGGATGACGCGGCGGCCGACGATCGTCAGCGCTCCCGCGGCGAGCGCGGCCGCGGCGATCAGGAAGCCGAGCTGCAGGATCAGCGAGCGCAGCGCCAGCGAATGCTGGTCGGCGATGTGCATCTTGGCCGCCTCGAGCGCGGCCTCGGCAACGCCGACGGCGGCGGCGAGGCGGGACACCGTATAGGGGCTCCATTGGTTGGCGACCATCTCCGGCTTGTCGCCGCTGGCCAGCGCCGCCATCAGGCGGTCGCGCGTCGCAAGATATTGCGGATCGAAATAGACCGACTTGGTCTTGGCGAGGGCTTCGGAAAGCGCGGGGGGCAGCTGCATGCCCCCGGTCGCCAATTCCAGCGCCTTCCACGCGATTTCGGTGCCGCCGACCAGCTTGGCGTAGGCCTTGGGGACGTCCGGCGCCACCTTGCCGGCTGCCAATCCGTTGGAAACCAGGAGCGACGTTTCGCCCGCGGTGTTGCGTAGCAGCCAGGCGGTTTGCTTGATCATCAGGAGCTGGTCGATCGTGGGGTCCTGATGATTGATCTCTGCTGCCAGGATCCCGGAAATTTTGTCCAGCGTTTTGAGCAGCGTGGTCTCCGACTCCAGATATTCCTTGCCGAGGGCGACGCGCCGCGACGCTTTCGGCTTGTCCATCTCCTCCCAGAATTCCTTTTGCTGGCCGATCACCGTCTTGTAGAGACGGTCGAAATCGCCGACCAGATTCTCCTGCTGCGCAAATCCGATGGCCGGCAGCACTTCCAGCGCGTGGGCCATGGCTGGCATTTCCGAGTCGCGCAGGCCGCGGATGTATTTGTCGATCTTGCTATCGAGCTTGTCGTCCATGTGCAGGACGCGGTTGGTGGTGGCGCGGTCGCTGCGAAGGCGATCCATGGCCTTGAACATGCTCGCCGAGGCGTCGGCGATCAGCGCGATCCGGTTCGAGGCCCGCAGGCGCTGCCAGGACTCCCAGGCGCTGAGCGAAAACTGGACGACGGTGATGACCGCGGTGATCAGGATCACCGCCTTGAGCAATGCGGCAACGGTCAACCTGTTGAGCATGATGGCCCCCGAAAAATGCGGACGCCATTTGGCCCAAAAAGGGTAAAATTTTAGGCATTGCGTTTGGGTATAATTACGGACGGCGGCTTGAAAAAACTTCGATTTTTAAAGGGTTCCTGATTCGGAACCGGGCCGCCGGAGCCGCGTTAACAGTGTCACGGGTTAACGAAAGACTAATGCGCTCAACAGGGGGCCTGCATGCTCATTGGCGTTCTCGTCACTTTCCTCGTCATCATCCTTGTTCTCTATCTCATCAACATGTTGCCGATCGACGCCCGCGCCAGGCAAATCTGCCGCGTCATCGTCATCATCCTCGGCGTGATATCGCTGCTGAAATACATCGCGGTGTTCTAGCTGAGCCACATCTGTCCGGTCCCTCCTCCATGCGGGTCTCGCAAGAGGTCAGCTTCCGGCCCTGGCATTCGTCACGTGCGCGCCCGGCTTCCGCCCGGCATTCCATTGACCGCCGATAGCCCGTTCGATCTGGGCCGAAAGCTGCAGCAAAAGTCCGTCATTGGCCTGCTTCGCGATCGCCTGGATGCCGAGCGGCAGCCCGTGCTGATGGGTCGCCAGCGGCAGCGAAATCGCCGGCATGCCGCAGAGATTGGCGAGCGGCGTGAAGGCGAAGTTGCGCCAGAGATTGCCGAACCAGTCCAGGACCGACGGATTGTCGCTGATGGTCAAGTATTCGGTCGTGCCCACCTTCGGCGTCGGCAGCGCGGTGATCGGCGTCAGGATGATATCCCACTCTTCGAAGAACGCGCCGAAGCTGCGCGAGGTGGTGTTGAAGACGGCCTGCATGCGTGCTCTCTCGGCAAATGACGTATGCCGTCCCGCTTCCCAGATCCGGATGTTGACGGGCTCGACGAGATCGGCGGGCGGCCGCTCGAGCCCGCGCGCTGCCAGCATGTTGCCGATGACGACGGCGAAATTGCTGATGTAGCAGGCGGTCTGCGCATCAAAGGCGGCACGATAGTCGAGATCGGGCAAGGCGTAGTCCACGCGATGGCCAAGCCCTTCGAGAAAGCGCCCGACCTTCTCCAGCTCGGCTGCGATATGCGGCGTCGCACGAAAATCGCCCCATTGGTGCGAGAGCGCGATTTTGAGCGGGGCCGGATCGCGCTTGATCGTCTCGACATAGGGCTCGGCCGCGCTCCAGAACGGCATGAACTCGCCGGGCGCTGGCCCGCGGCAATGATCGACGAAAGCGGCCGTATCGCGTACCGAGCGCGATTGGCAGCCCTGGATCGAGACGAGCCCGCTCAAATCGGATAGATGTGGTGCGAGCGAGAACACGCCGCGGGAGACCTTCAGGCCGATATTGCCGTTGACGCCGGCAGGAATGCGGATCGAGCCGCCGCCGTCGGTCGCATGCGCGATCGGCACAGCGCCCGCGGCAACCATCGCGGCGCTGCCGGCGGACGATCCGCAGGTGGTGTAGTCCGTGTTCCACGGGTTGCGGGTGACGTAGATCGCCGGGTTGTCGGCCGAGCTGCAGACGCCGAACTCCGGCGTGGTGGTCCGTCCGATCAGGTTGAGCCCGGCGTGGCGCATCTTCGAGGTCAGGAAAGTGTCGGACGCGGCGCGATTGCCGCGCATCAAGAGCGACCCCATTTCCTGCAGGCGCCCCTTCATCGTCGGCCCGAGGTCCTTCATCAGGAATGGCAGCCCGGCAAATGGCCCTTCGAGATTCGTGCCGTCCTTGCCCGGATCGGCGATCGCGTCCTCGAACACTTCAACCACGCCCGATAGCGCCGGATCGACTTTTGCGATTGCCGCGGCCGCTTGACGCGCTAGTTCCCGAGCGGTGAGCTCGCCTTTTTGGACGCGTGCGGCCAGCGCGACCCCGTCGTGTTGCGCCCATTCAGTCCAGCTCATCGGCAAGGTCATGCAATCGGTCCCTCAATGCGAGGTCACCTTAGTTTCGAAGCACGGCAAGTCAATCAATTGGAGCGATGCGCGAATCCGGTTTAGAAGCGGTCTCAAACCCGCCTTTGCCACCCACCCAAGACACCGTGCGCCGAGAAGAAGACCGCGAACGGTTTGCCCGGCAGCCGTCAGTCCAGCCCTTCTGCGGCGATCGGAGGGCGGATGGCCGGGCGCTTCTTCTTAGGAGCGATACAGCACGCTGATTTTGCGCATCATCTGTCAGTCATTTTTTTTGACGCACAATTGACGCAGCGTCGCGCAAGCCGTTGATATCGCTTTAATGAAAGACCCTTCCGAAGGGTCTGCGCGTTTCTAGCGCGAGAACGCGGTCTTAAAAAATTTTCATCGCAAAGGGTGGATACCTGCTTACGATCCCTTGAATTAGCGTTCCATCCGCCGTTCTATGAACTGGCGTGATTTGCACGTTTCGCAAATTGCGAACATGGAAAAGCCGAGCACACTTTTGCAGGGCGCGCTCGGCTTTCTGTGGTGCCTCATCGGGAGGCGCTTTCGCGTCTCCCCCACAACCACATCAGGAGCCTACCTTGGCTAAACGCGTCGTTCAAGACAACTATCCCCGTAAAACCAAGTTCACGCTCGAAGAAGCTGTTGATGTTTGGCTGCGTCATTGGGCCGGGCAGTTTCAGCATGAGATTGCAGCGGCTTACGTCATTAACTCGGGCCGCGTCAGCGATGTGCTCAACGAAGTGACGCACGTCGGCAGCAAGCAAGAAGCCGCGCAGCGTGTCGGGCGGACTGGATAGATCGATCTCAAGGCTGGCGGGCGGCTTCGCGCCGCTCGCCCTGAGTTTGGGCATGAATTATCGATTCCCAGATATTCTTATCGGCTGCCTTCTCACGGTAGCAGTTTTCAGCATGGGGATGGCGTTCGCGCTGCCGTTGTTTCATGGTGAAGTCGAGATCGACTCAGTCAAACTCAGTGATTCGCTGTTGGTCTTTTTCAACTTCTTGCTTGCTGTGTTCACGGCGGCCCTCTGGTGGTCCACCAGAACGCTGTGGCGTGTAACGCGCGACATTGCGGATCATCAAGCGAAGGACACGCGCATTCTCCAGCGCGCTTACATCAGCACACGAGGGAGCGATATCGAGCAAATCGGGACGGGTGATCTTATGGGCCACGTCTTCATCCGCAATGTTGGCAAGCTGCCCGCGACCAATATTCGTTGGTTCATCGATATGACCGCAAGCGACGATCCCGACTGGAGGCCGCCATCGCTCGGTTCAAGCATTCTCGCGCCTGTCGGGATCCTTTCTATTGATTGCGAAATGGTGAGAGGTGGACCGGGACGTCCTAATTCGGCGTTGTTGTATTGGTATCTGTGGGGCCTGATCACTTATGAAAATGGGTTTGGCGAGCAGTGCTTTACTCAATTCTGTCATCGCTACCATACGAACACCCGACAAACACCGACAGGCGGTGGTTACATTCTTCCCGCTAGCAGGTCGAGACAGCACGAGCAGGGAAATGAGGCAACCTAACTCAAAGGTGAATGATGCAGAACTCGCTGCAAAATGGTTAGATTTTGCGAAGCGTCTGCTTCCCATCGGCATGCACATCTTCGGTGGATCGTCAATTAAGGTCACCGAAAAAGGCGCGGCCGATATCCGTATCGTTGGGTTGTTACTACTTGCCCGGACCTTGAGCAATTTGAAAGCTGCTATCGCCCTAACAGAGGGCAGTCAAATCGTTGAAGCTAAGGTCATCGCGCGGTGCTGTTTTGAAAATTGGTATTGGATAGGCGCACTCGTCAAGGAGGGCGACAAATTCCGCACGTCAATGGTTCAGCACGAGATGAAGCACAAGCGCATGCGTGCGCAGACTATCTTCTCGACGACGAGTGGTTTCAAGGGAGTAGGTGGCGACGAACTGCGCCAGTGGATGCGCGACAATAAGCAATATGAGGATTCGCCAACGCTCGACCCGAAGACCGTGTGTGACCGCGCGGAAAACGAGTCCTATATGTTTTATCAGCACCTATCGTGGGATGCACATCCCTCTCTTGAGGCGCTGAACCGTTATTATGATCCACCGAACGCCGATGGCGCGCCAGGCATTGACGTAAGCCCCGTGGTTCAGGATGCCGACGTGGTAGAAATGCTTGACCTGATGTGCCTTGCGGTGATCGGCGTGTTCTTGTGCGTGGCCGAACTCTTGGCGCAGGACAATGCACCGACAGCTATCATAGCGGCGGAATACAAGGCGCTTACTGAGTGGACGGGACAGTCGTTGCGACAGGCCGGAATTACGGTGACGGAATCACGGTGACAGTCCAGCACACTTAGTTGCCTGCGGGTCACCAAGCCGCCGGGGAGCAAAGCGTCAATTGAGTGCACTGTCATCGTAATACTCCTGCTGACTGGCCAATGACTTTGGTCGTCGTCGGGCAAATCAGTACCCGTCACTTCTCTTAATCAGAAACATGTCAAGCCCCTCCTGCAAAAATATTTATCTTCCGTTTTTCGGAATTTCATGATTATCTCCACGCATCCCGCCTCCACCAGGAGGGGCGTATCGCGATCGTCACGGACGTTGGAAGCGGGGAGCGGTGGACGCGTTGATGTCGCCAGACGAGCGGCATCGAGGCGGACGTAGCGAAATCGTGCGGTCCTGATCCCCCGACGCTGGGATCAAGCCTGCGAGTGACGAGCTCGCAGGTGACGGAGGCTAACAAGCCCGGTACTCCGGGGAGACCACGTATAAGCCGTAAACCATCGCGCAGGGAATGCCGGAGTGTGTTCGGTTGTACCTGTAGCTGACTCGTGTGCGTTCCTAGCGCATTTGCTGCACACGAGGCTCGCGGGTGCAACGGCACCCGGCATTCCCTGCGCCCTCCTCTTCAATCGAGGGCGACGAATGATGCATCACCCGGGCATTTCGTGCCGCGGGACTATGGACGCTTGTCATTGCAATGGCGCTGGGACCGGCCCTTGTCCTCACTACGCGAAGATCAGTTCGCACCCGCCTTCGCCTCGCGGCGGCGCGCGGTGAGGATGTATTCGGTATAGCCGTTCGGCTGCTCGCGGCCCTTGAAGACGAGGTCGCAGGCGGCCTTGAAGGCGACGCCGTCGAAGGACGGCGCCATTGCCTTGTAGAGCGGATCGCCGGCGTTCTGCTTGTCGACCACGACCGCCATGCGCTTCAGCGACTCCATCACCTGATCCCTGGTGACGACGCCCTGCAGCAGCCAGTTCGCCAGATGCTGGCTCGAGATACGCAGGGTCGCGCGGTCTTCCATCAGCCCGACGTCATGGATGTCCGGCACCTTCGAGCAGCCGACACCCTGATCGATCCAGCGCACGACATAGCCGAGGATGCCCTGGCAGTTGTTGTCGATCTCCTGACGGACATCGTCGGGCGCCCAGTTCGACCGCGACACCGGAATAGTGAGGATGTCGGAAAGCTTTGCGCGCTGGCCGCCCTTGGCGAGCTCCTGCTGGCGGGCCAGCACGTTGACCTGGTGATAGTGCAGCGCGTGCAGCGTTGCGGCGGTCGGCGAAGGCACCCACGCCGTGGTCGCACCGGCCTGCGGATGGCCGAGCTTTTGCACCAGCATGTCCGCCATCTTGTCGGGCGCGGCCCACATGCCCTTGCCGATCTGGGCGTGTCCCGGCAGGCCGTCTATCAGGCCGATGTCGACGTTCCAGTCTTCATAGGCCTTGATCCAGGGCTGCGCCTTCATGTCGTTCTTGCGGATCATCGGGCCCGCTTCCATCGAGGTATGGATCTCGTCGCCGGTGCGATCGAGGAAGCCGGTGTTGATGAACATAATGCGCTTGGACGCATTCTGGATGCAGGCCTTGAGGTTGACCGTAGTGCGGCGCTCCTCGTCCATGATGCCGACCTTGATGGTGTCCGCCGGCAGCGACAGCATTTTCTCAACTCGGGCGAAGATCTCGCAGGTCAGCGCGACCTCGTCGGGGCCATGCATCTTCGGCTTGACGATATAGATCGAGCCGGTGCGGCTGTTCCTGACGTTGGAGTGGCCCTTGAGATCGTGGATCGCAAGGAGGCCGGCGACCGCCGCATCGAGAATGCCCTCGGGGATTTCCGCCCCTTTCTCGTCGAGCACGGCGTCGGTGAACATGTGATGGCCGACATTGCGCATCAGCAAGAGGCTGCGCCCATGCAGCGTCAATTCGCCGGCCGCTTGTGTCTTGTAGACGCGGTCGGCATTGAGCGCCCGCGTCATGCTCTTGCCGCCCTTCTCGAAATCGGCGGAGAGTGTGCCGTTCATCAGGCCGAGCGTGTTGCGATAGACCAGCACCTTGTCCTCGGCATCGACGGCTGCGACGCTGTCCTCCATGTCGAGGATGGTGGAGATCGCTGCTTCCAGGATGATGTCGGCGACGCCGCCCGGATCGTCCTTGCCGATCACATGCTTGCGGTCGATCTGGATATCGATGTGCAGGCCATTGTTGACCAGAAGGATGGAGGAGGGCGCTTCTGCGCTGCCCTGGTAACCGGCAAATTGCGCGGCGGATTTCAGCGTGGCCACATTGCCGCTTTTCAGTTTCGCGGAGAGCTGGCCCGCGATCACGCTGTAGGCGGTGACGTCGCTGTGGCTACCGGTCGCGAGCGGCGCGGCGGAATCCAGGAACGCCTTTGCCTTCGCGATGACCTTGTCACCACGCGCCTTGTTGTAGCCACGGCCGGTTTCGCTCGGATCGTGCGGGATCGCGTCGGTGCCGTAGAAGGCGTCGTAGAGCGAACCCCAGCGCGCGTTCGCCGCGTTCAGCGCATAGCGCGCATTGGTCAAGGGAACGACGAGCTGCGGCCCGCAGATCCTGCCGATCTCCTCGTCGACCTTGGCGGTCTCGACCTTTGCCGTCGCAGGCTCGGGCAGGAGATAGCCGATCTCCTTCAGGAACGCGGTGTAGGCATCGAGGTCGAACTTGCCCTTGTGCGCGCGGTGCCAGGCATCGATCTTGTCCTGCAGGGCGTCGCGCACCTTCAACAGCTCGCGGTTCCTCGGTCCGAGGTCGCGGATGATCGCGGCCAGCCCCGCCCAGAATGCGTCGGGATCGATCCCGGTCTTCGGCGTCGCCTCCCTGGCGATGAAATCGTGGAGGACAGGGGCGATCTTCAATCCATGGGCTGTGACACGCTGCATGATGGGCTTTCTTGGCAGGAAACGGCGAGGGAAGTGCTGTCTTTCAGGAAATAAGGACAGCAAGAAACGCGCCCGAAGGGCGCTTTTTCAGGGCCCTTTTAGCGCCAAAGCAGGGCTCGTGAGAAGGCCCGAAGGCTCCCCTTGGGAGCCTCAAATATTCGCGGCGAGATCGACCAGTTCCCGCAGCAGGACGCCGGTTTCCGCCAGCATCTGCTCGATTTCGTCGGTGGTGTCGCTGACCGAGCGGTTGGACGTGTTGAGGGTCAATTCGGCGTGCGCGGGCGCCTCGTAGTCGTTGCCGATGCCGGTAAATCCTGCGAGCGCGCCGGCGCGGGCCTTGGCGTAATGGCCCTTGGGGTCGCGGCTCTCGCAAACCTCGGCAGGCGTTGCGACATAGATCTCGCGGAACAGTTCGTCGGCAACGCGGCGCGCCGCGGCGCGGTCCTCGCGCGCCGGCGAAACCGCGGCGACGATGGCGATGTGACCGTTCTTGGCCAGATGCGTTGCGACTTCCGCAAGGCGTCGGATGTTCTCGCTGCGATCTTTCGGCGAGAAGCCGAGATCGCCGTTCAGCCCTGCGCGCAGCGTGTCGCCGTCGAGCAGGATCGGCGAGCCGCCGCGGGAGAACAGCCGTCGTTCCAGCGCAAGCGCCAGCGTCGACTTGCCGGCGCCGGGCAGTCCGGTGAGCCAGATCACCGCGCCGTTGTGACGATAGCGCGCCGAGCGCTCGTCCGGACGCAGCGCCGATTCCACCGGCACGATATCGACGGGGATAGCGCGCTGCCCGGCATCGACCGACAGCACGAGGCCGCCGCCTGCGATGCGGCCGGAGACCTCGATGACGAGGCGGCCGGTGCGCGGGTTGTCGGCATAGGCGTCGGCCGCGATCGGCTGCGCCAGCGAGATGTCGATCTCGCCGACGTGATTGCGCGCGATCGCCGTGTTCTCGCTGCTCGATAGTTCGCCGGGATCGACCGCTTTTTCGATGGCAACCACGACCGCTCGTGCCTCGCGCGTGCCAAGGCGCACCAGGATCTGGTCGCCCTTCGACAGCGGCTTGTCGTGCAGCCAGAAAATGCGGGCGCGCAGGCGGCGGGTGTCGCGCGGGCTTTTTCCGACATGAGCGATGATGTCCCCGCGCTCGACGAACAGCTCGCGGTCGAGCGTGATGCCAACCGAGCGGCCGGCGCCCTGCTTGCCTTTGACGGGCCTGACGGGCCAGCTTTCGACCGACTTGATTTTTGCAATCTTGCCGGCGGGCATGATGACGATCTCATCACCCGAGGCGAGGTGACCCGACTCGATACGGCCCGCGACGATGCGGCGGTCATCGAATTTGTAGATCGCCTGCACCGGCAGGCGCAGCGGCAGCGCAGCGAGCGGCCGCGCCGGCTCGAGCGCATCCAGCGCCTCGACCACGGTCGGACCGTTGTACCAGCCGATCCGCGGCGTGCGCAGAGCGACACCGTCGCCATCGCGCGCGGAGATCGGGATCACGGCCGACGGCGTCACGCCGAGGCCGGTGAGATGGGCGGAAATCTCGTCGCTGATCTCCTTGAAACGCGCGGGCGAAAAATCGACCCGGTCCATCTTGTTGACGACGACCGCGACCTGCTTGATGCCGAGCAGATGCAGGAGATAGCCGTGGCGCCTCGTCTGGTCGCGCACGCCTTCCAGTGCATCGATGATCAGCACCGCGCCATCGGCCTGCGAGGCGCCGGTAATCATGTTGCGCAAAAACTCCGCATGACCCGGCGCGTCGATCAGGACAATGTCGCGCGATCCCGTGCGGAAACGGATCTGCGTGGTGTCGATAGTGATGCCCTGGTCGCGCTCGGTCTGCAGCGCGTCGAGCAGGAACGACCATTCGAACGGCATGCCGCGTCGCGCGCTGACGGCTTTCAGCATCTCCAGCTTGCCCTCGGGCAGGCTTCCCGTCTCGTGCAGGAGGCGTCCGACCAGCGTCGACTTGCCGTGATCGACATGGCCGACGATGACGATGCGGACCTGCGGCCGGGTGGTGCCGTTCGGCGTCGCCGAAAGCGAATGGTTCAGGATCATGTTCATGGCAGCGCTCGCGCCCATCGAAGTTTACAGGTAGCCCGCGACGCGGAGCCGCTCGAATGCGTCTTCGGTTTCGTGGTCGAGCGCGCGGCCGGCGCGCTCCGGCACCTTGGTCTGTTCGAGCTCGAGCAGGATTTCATCGATATTTGCGGCGTGCGACTGCACGGGGAAGGTGATGTCGGCATCGCCGAGCGAGCGATAACGCTTGCCCTCTTTAGCGAGGTAGAGCGGAATGATCGGGATGTTCTCGCGCCTGGTGTAGGCCCAGATATCGGACTCGGTCCAATGCAGGATCGGGTGGATGCGCAAATGCGCGCCAGGCGGTGGCGAGGCGTTGAACTGGTCCCAGAACTCAGGCGGCTGGTCGCGCACGTCCCATCCGCCTTCGAGCCCGCGCGGCGAGAACACCCGCTCTTTCGCGCGCGTCGCCTCTTCGTCGCGGCGGATGCCGGCGATCAATCCGTCGAAGCCGTATTTGGCAAGGGCCATCTTCAGCCCCTCGGTCTTGCGCGCCGCCGAGCGCGCCGCCGGCGGCAGGGTCGGATCGACCGCATCGATCGGCGGGCACGGCTCGACGCGCAGGTCGAGCTCCCATGCCTTACCGTAGTGATCGCGGAACGCGTACATCTCGGCAAACTTCTTGCCGGTGTCGACGTGCAGCGCCGGAAACGGCACACGGCCGAAAAAGGCCTTGCGCGCGAGCCAGATCATCACGTTGGAGTCTTTGCCGAGCGACCACAAGAGCGCGAGCTTCTTCAGTCGCGCAAACGCCTCCCGAAAAATGTAGATGCTCTGCGCTTCGAGCGCGTCGAGGTGGTCCATTGAGACGCTGTCGGGAAGAATTTGCGGCATGGAAGATGCTTGTAGCAGCGAACCGTGACGCGACTGGTGGGATGCGGATTCGTGGATGAGAACAGACATCTCGTCGACCTTGCCTTGGAGAGGCGAAACTTCCATCTGCGATGCGCAATAGAGAAGAAATAATTTTCTCTTTGCGAGGGTTGCAAGACACTTAGAGAGAAAATAATTTCAGTCAACCCCGAAGTGGGAAGGTGAGCTTGGAATGCGCTATCTGCCGGTCTTCCTCGATCTACAAAGCGGCCTTGTTGCCCTGTTGGGCACGGGTGAGCTCGCGCGCGCCAAATTGCGCGTGCTGGTGGCTGCCGGTGCGCGCATCCGCTGGTATTCGCCTGAAGGCGAGCACGACATCCACGGGCTCGAACCCGCGCAGCTCGCGCGCATCGCGTTCGCCAAGGGCGATCCGCTCACCGAAGATCTCTCCGGCGTGGTCGCGATCTTCTGCGCGGGCGCCGGCGACGTTGGCGTCGCGATGTCGGCGCGTGCGAAGTCGGTCGGCCTGCCCGTCAATGTGATGGACGACGTCGCGCATTCAACCTTCATCTTTCCCGCGATCGTCGATCGCGGCGATGTCGTGGTCGCGATCGGTACCGGCGGCACCTCGCCGGTGGTGGCGCGCCGGGTACGCGAGAAGATCGAGGCCGTGCTGCCGGCGCGGATCGGCGATCTCGCCAAATTCATCGGCCGCTTCCGCAAATCGATTCACGCGCGCATTCCCGAGACGCCGCTCCGCCGCCGCTTCTGGGAGCGCGTGATCGACGGCCCGATCGGCGCGCTGGTTCTTTCAGGCCACAAGGATGATGCGGAAGCGGCGCTGAACAACATTTCCGACCCGTCGGCATTCGCGGGCGCGGACGTGTCCGGCAAAGCAAAAGGTCATGTCATGCTGGTTGGCGCCGGCCCCGGCGATCCCGATCTCTTGACGATCAAGGCCTTGCGTGCGTTGCAGGACGCCGACGTCGTGTTCCATGACGAGCTGGTGTCGTCCGAAATCCTTGACCGCATCCGCCGCGATGCTGCGCGCGTGTCTGTCGGCCGCCGCGTCGGCAAGCCCGGCGTTGGCCAGGACGCGATCAACGAGCTGATGATCGCAGCGGCGAAATCCGGCCGGCGCGTGGTGCGGTTGAAGGGCGGCGACGGCTTTGTTTTCGGTCGCGGCGGCGAGGAAATCGACGCGCTGCGCAAGGCCGGCATTTCCTGCTCGGTGGTGCCGGGTATCACAGCGGCCATCGGGGCTGCCGCGCAATTCGAAGTGCCGCTGACGTTCCGCCGCAAGGCGCTGCGCATCACCTTCCTCACCGCGCACAAGGCCGATGACGCGGATCTGGTCGACTGGTCGACGCTGACGGATCAGCAGATGACCGTCGTCGTCTACATGGGCGTGAACGCCGCGCCCTCCGTGCGCGACGGCCTGCGCGCCGCCGGCCGCTCGCCTGATACGCCCGTCGGCGTCTTTGCGCGCGTCACGCGCCCCGACGCCAAGGCGGCCGTCGGCACGCTCGAGCAACTGCCGGACCTTATCGCGCAAGTCGACGGCGGTCCCGCGATCCTCATCATCGGCGACGTCGTGGCGCACTCCGCGCCATGGCGCCGCCAGAACCTCAACCTCGTCCTCTCAGGCCTGTTGGAAAGAGCCCAATGACCTCGCCTCTCGAACAAAAGAAGATCAAGATTTCCGGTCCGTCGATCGTGACCGCCAACCGCACCTGGGATGGCGCCGTGATTTATCGCACCGCGGGCCAAGGGTGGTCGAATGAGCTCGGCGATGCCGCCATCGTCCGCACCAATGACGATGCGCGCGCGCTGCTTGCGGAATCGGTCGCCGATGATCTCGGCGCGGTCGGCGCCTATGTCGCGCCGGTTGCGATCACCGAGGGCGGCAGGATCGAGCCGGGTAACTTGCGGGAGCAGATCCGCCGCTCCGGCGTCACCATCGGGCTTCCGGTATCCATCGGACTGCCAGTGCAAGTGTAAGAGTTTCTCCATGTACGCCTATGACGAGATCGACCGCACGCTGGTCAACGAGCGGGTTGCGGAGTTTCGCGATCAGGTGAAGCGGCGCCTCTCCGGCGAGCTCACCGAGGACGAATTCAAGATGCTGCGGCTGCAGAACGGCGTCTATCTGCAGCTTCACGCCTACATGTTCCGCATCGCCATTCCCTATGGCACGCTGTCATCGAAGCAGCTTCGCCGGCTTGCGCATGTCGCGCGCCGCTACGACCGCGGCTATGGCCATTTCACGACGCGCCAGAACATTCAGTTCAACTGGATCAAGCTCGCCGAGCTGCCCGACGCGCTCGCCGACCTCGCCGAGGTCGGTATCCACTCGATGCAGACCTCGGGCAACAACACCCGCAACGTCACCTCCGATCAGTGGGCCGGCGTCGCGCCCGGCGAGATCGAGGATCCGCGCATCTGGTCGGAAATCCTGCGGCAATACACCACGCTGCATCCGGAATTTTCCTTCCTGCCGCGCAAGTTCAAGTTCGCGATCACGGCGTCCGCCCACGACCGCGCCGCGATCAAGATCCACGACATCGGCCTACGGCTGCACAAGAACGTGCAAGGCGAGACCGGCTTCGAGGTGATGGTCGGCGGCGGGCTCGGCCGCACGCCCTTCCTCGGCAAGACCATCAAGCCGTTCGTGCACGGCCGCGATCTCCTGAGCTATGTCGAAGCCATCATGCGCGTCTACAACCAGTATGGCCGGCGCGACAACATCTACAAGGCGCGCATCAAGATCCTGGTGCACGAGCTCGGCGTCGAGAAGTTTGCTCAGGAAGTCGAGGAAGAGTGGCAGCAGATGCGCGATAGCGCGCTGAAGCTCGACGACGAGGTGGTCGAGGACATCCGCTCCCGCTTCTTCTATCCGACCTACGAGAAGCTGCCGCACATGCCCGACGAGCTGCGCAAGGCCGCGCAGGATCCGAAATTCGAGGCCTGGCGCACCAATTCGGTGTTCCCGCACAAGGCGCAGGGCTATGCGATCGTCACCATCTCGCTGAAGCCGGTCGGTGGCCCGCCCGGCGATGCGACCGCCGACCAGATGGATGCGCTCGCCGATCTCGCCGACAAATATTCCTTCGGCGAAATCCGCGTCGGCCATGAGCAGAATCTGGCGCTGCCGCATGTCGCCCGCCGCGACCTGCCGGCGCTGTGGAGAGCGCTCGACAAGATTGGGCTGGCGACGCCGAACGTCAATCTCGTCTCCGACATCATCGCCTGTCCCGGGCTCGACTATTGCTCGCTCGCCAATGCGCGCTCGGTCCCTATCGCACAGGAATTGTCCCGACGCTTCGCCAACCACGACACTGCGAACCTGATCGGCCGGCTGCACATCAACATCTCCGGCTGCATCAATGCCTGCGGCCATCACCACGTCGGCCATATCGGCATTCTGGGCGTCGAGAAGAACGGCGAAGAGGTCTACCAGATCACGATCGGTGGCCGCGCCGACGAGCAGGCCGAGCTCGGCACGTTGATCGGGCCCGCCGTGAAGTTCGATGAGGTCGCCGATGTCATCGAGGACATCGTCGAAGCGTATCTGGCGCTGCGCGCCCGCCCCGACGAGCTGTTCATCGACACGGTGAAGCGGCTCGGCGTCGAACCGTTCAGGGAGCGCGTCTATGCCACTCGTTAAGGGCGGGAAAATCACCGACGATATCATTGTTCCTATCGCCGACGGCGCGGAGCTGCCGCCAAATGGCAGCGTGCTGGTATCGGCGGCACGCTTTCTCGAAAACCCGGAGGCGCTGTTCGCGCGCTCGGGCAAGGTCGGCGTGATCTGGCCGAACAACCGCGATGTCGACGACGTCGTGCCCTATCTCGATCGCCTCGGCGCCGTCGCGCTGGTATTTCCGACGTTCCGCGACGGCCGCGCCTATAGCCAGGCGCGGCTCCTGCGCGAACGCTTCCTCTATCGCGGCGAGTTGCGTGCGACGGGGCAGGTGCTGCGCGACCAGTTCGTCTTCATGCTGCGCGCGGGCTTCGACGCCTTCGACGTGAAGAAACAGGCGGATGCCGAAGCCTTCGCGCAGACGGTCAAGCGCTATTCGGTGTTCTATCAGCCGACCGGCGATGGCCGTCTCACGGCGCTGCACCGGCGCATGCAGCTTCGCCATTCCGAAAGTGCCGGCCTATGAATGCGCTCGCGTCCAAAGTCTCATCCGCCGCCGTGGCGGCGTCGCTGCCGCCGGCGGACGAACTCGACCGCTCGCTTCGCAAGGCTTCGCCGCATGAGGTGATCTCGGCAGCGTTGAAGACCGTCGGCCGCGACCGTCTCGCCCTGGTCTCGTCCTTCGGCACCGAATCCGCTGCGCTACTCAAGGTGATGGCGGATGTCGATCCGGCGATCCCTGTGATCTTCCTCGACACCGGCTGGCTGTTTCCGGAGACGCTCGCCTATCGCGATGCGCTGATCGAGAAGCTCGGACTTGCCGACGTCCGTTCGATCAAGCCTGCGGAGGAGGCGCTCTCGCGCGAGGACCCGGACGGTGAGCTCTGGTATTCCAACCCGGACGCCTGCTGCCGCATCCGGAAAGTCGAACCGCTGGCACGGGCGCTGAAACCGTTTTCCGCCTGGGTCAACGGGCGCAAGCGTTTTCAGGGCGGCCTGCGCGCCGATATTCCCGTCGTCGAGGCGGATGGCGCACGGCTGAAATTCAATCCTTTCGCCAATATCTCGCGCGAGGAGATCGAGGCGATCTTCAAGCTCGCCGACCTGCCGTCGCATCCCCTGGTCACGTCGGGCTTCCTCTCGGTCGGCTGCATGCCCTGCACAAGCCGGACCGCGCCCAACGAGGATGCGCGCGCCGGCCGCTGGCGCGGCCGCGGCAAGACCGAATGCGGCATCCATACGATGGCGACGTCGTAAGTTTTCAACGTCATTCCGGGGCGATGCGTTAGCATCGAACCCGGAATCTCGAGATTCCGGGTCTGCGCCTAACGGCGCATCCCGGAATGACACCGGAAATTTCCGCCAAATTCACCTTTCGGCCACGGTTTGTATGCAACAACAGCCGCCAATTATGGGGCTGGGATTTGATGCGCGGACTTGCGGCCGTTTTCATTACTTTATTGCTTGCAGGCTGTGCATCGGAGGCTCCGGTCCAAACGCCGGCGATGTATGTCAACATGGCCGAGCCGGGCGCGAGGCTCGACGCAGCCGTGGCCGCCTCGATGATCTCACAATACCGCCAGAACAACGGGCTTGGAGCCGTTGAGGTCGATCCTGACCTGGTGAAACTCGCGGAAGCCCAGTCCGGTGTCATGGCGGCCAAGAACAAGCTCGACCACGACGCCCATGCGCCGCTGGCCAAGCGCCTGGCGGCGGACGGCTATCCGGCCTCTGTGGCGGTCGAGAACGTCTCGGCGGGCTATCATACGCTGGCGGAAGCGTTTTCCGGCTGGCGTGACTCGCCGCCCCACAACGCCAACATGCTGAAAAGCGGTGTCACAAAATTAGGCATAGCCGCGAGCTATGCACCGAATACCAAGTACAAAGTGTTCTGGACCCTGATTTTGGCGTCTACTGGCCGCGGTTGATACCGGCGATCGGCGGTTTCCCGCGGCTGGTTGACGCCTTCGTGAACTGACGCCGCGCTTCAACCGACCTATCCGGAGGCCATGATGGATCAGTCCCCATCCGATGAAGCGAGCACTCCGGCCAGCGCCCGCCGTGTGCTGGTGTTGCAGGGCGGCGGCGCGCTCGGCTCCTACCAGGCCGGCGCCTTTCAAGCATTGTGCCGCGCCGGCTTCGAGCCGGAATGGATCGCCGGCATCTCGATTGGCGCGGTGAATGCCGCCATCATCGCCGGCAACGACAACGACAAGCGCGTCGATCGCCTGAAGGAATTCTGGGAGCTGGTGTCATCGCCGGTGCCGTGGAATCCGGTTCTCAAGGGTGAGAGAAACCGCACCCTGTTCAACGAGACCTCGGCGGCGATCATCGCGACCTTCGGCGTGCCCGGCTTCTTCACCCCGCGGATTCCGCCGGCCGCACTCTGGCCGCACGGCAGCCCGCAATCGCTCAGCTATTACGATACTTCGCCGCTCAAGAAGACGCTGGAGCGGCTGGTCGATTTCGACCGCATCAACGATTTGAAGACCCGCCTCTCGGTCGGTGCGGTCGGTGTCACCTCGGGCAATTTCCGCTACTTCGACAATGTCGAGTTCAAGCGGCAGGGCAAGCGGATCGGGCCAGAGCATATCATGGCGTCGGGTGCTCTGCCGCCGGGCTTCCCTGCGATCCTGATCGACGGCGAATATTATTGGGACGGCGGCATCGCTTCCAACACGCCGCTCGACTTTGTGCTCGATGCCGAGACTGACCGCGATCTCCTGATCTTCCAAGTCGACCTGTTCTCTGCTCGTGGCCGTCTGCCCGAGACGCTGTTGGAGGCGGCGGAGCGCGAGAAGGACATCCGCTATTCCAGCCGCACGCGGATGAACACCGACAAGAACCGGCAGATCCACAACGCGCGCAGGGCAGTGCGCGACCTCATCGGCAAGCTGCCCGAGAGCCTGCAGGACGATCCGAGCGTAGCCTTCCTGCGCAAGGCGGCGAGGGAAAACACGGTCACGGTGGTGCACCTGATCTACAGGAGCAAGAACTACGAGACCTCGTCGAAGGATTACGATTTTTCCCATGTCGGCATGGTCGAGCACTGGAACGCGGGCGTTCGTGATGTGCATTTGTCGATGCGTCACAAGGAGTGGCTGGAACGGCCGCAATCCGACGAAACCATGGTGACCTACGATTTGACGGGGGATGAGGCTCCCGTCAGCAAAAAGGAGTAAAGACAATATGGGTACGCTGACAGGCAAGAATGCAGTTGTGACCGGTTCGACGAGCGGCATCGGCCTTGCGATCGCGCGCGCCTTCGCCGGCGCCGGCGCCAATGTGGTGATCAACGGCTTCGGCGCGCCCGCCGACATCGAGAAGGAGCGCTCGGCGATCGAGACCGACTACAAGGTCAAGGCGCTCTATTCCGCGGCCGACATGACCAAGCCCGCCGAGATCGCCGAGATGATCGCGACCGGCGAGAAGGGGTTCGGCTCGGTCGACATCCTCGTCAACAATGCCGGCATCCAGTTCGTCTCGCCGATCGAGGAATTTCCGATCGAGAAATGGGACGCGATCATCGCGATCAACCTGTCGTCGGCGTTCCACGGCATCCGCTCCGCCGTCCCCGGCATGAAGAAGCGCGGCTGGGGCCGCATCATCAACACGGCGTCCGCGCATTCGCTGGTGGCTTCGCCGTTCAAGGCGGCCTATGTCTCGGCCAAGCACGGCATCGCCGGCCTCACCAAGACGGTCGCGCTCGAGCTTGCGCAATTCAAGATCACCTGCAACTGCATCTCGCCCGGCTATGTCTGGACCCCGCTGGTCGAGCATCAGATCCCGGAGACGATGAAGGCGCGCAACATGACCAAGGAGCAGGTCATCAAGGACGTGTTGCTCGCCGCGCAGCCGACCAAGGAGTTCGTCACCGCGGACCAGGTCGCTGCCCTGGCGCTGTACCTCTGCGGCGACAATGCTGCGCAGATCACCGGCGCCAATCTCTCGATCGACGGCGGCTGGACCGCGGAGTAACGAAAGCTCTTCGTAGGGTGGGCAAAGCCAACGGGTCCGCGCGAGCGCGCGGCCCGATGACAGGCTCCGCGTGTCCACCATCAATCAACAAATTGGCGAGGAGGTGGTGGGCACGGCGCAAGAGCGCCTTTGCCCGCCCCACACATTGTCGATCGATCAATGCCCCGCGCTGCGGGTGAACGCCATCAGCGTCGAGGTCGGCAGCTTCAGCTCCTCCGAGGCGATCTTGCCGGCCACCAGGAGCAGGATGGTGGCGAGCACGACGCGCAGCACCGCCTGCGGCACGCGCACCGCGCAGTAGCTGCCGACGATGATGCCGGGCAGCGAGCCCAGCAGCAACGCGCCCATCAGATGCCAGTCGACGGCGCCGACCGCCCAATGTCCCGCGCCCGCGACCAGGGTCAGCGGCACGGCATGCGCAATGTCGGAGCCGACGATCGTCGCCATCGACAGGCGAGGGTAGAGCAGGAGCAGTGCGGTGACGCCGACTGCGCCGGCGCCGACGGACGAGATCGAGACCAGCACGCCGAGCGCCGCACCGGTCGCTATCGTCGCAATCGTGGTTGTCGTGGCGTCGATGCGCTCCAGGCGCGCGCGATAGCGATCCAGGATCGATTTCCGGAAGATCAGCGAAGTCGCCGTAAGCAGCAGCGCGAAGCAGAGCACGAGGTTGACCACGCTGCGCTGGGACGCGGCGCTGAGTTCGAACTGCCACATCAAGGACAGCGTCAGAATGCTTGCCGGGATGCTGCCGCAGGCGAGCCGGATCACGGCCGGCCAGTGAATGCTGCGGGAGAGACCATGCATCAGGCTGCCGCCGGTCTTGGTGGCGGCGGCGTAGAGCAGGTCGGTGCCGACAGCGGTCGAGGGATGAATGCCGAACAGCAGGATCAACAGCGGCGTCATGAGGGAACCGCCGCCGACGCCGGTCATGCCGACAAGGAGTCCAACGCCGAAACCGGAGGCGACGTAGAGTGGATCGATCATATTCACGCGATTTCAGTTCATCTCTGCGACTATCTAGGGGCGCGGGACTCCTGCCCGCAATGCGCGGCGGAAAATAAGAATGTTTGATGCGCGCAATGAAATTGCGTGGTGATTTTCGCCCGTCGCAGACGCGAGAGCGGCATCGGTGTCCTGCCACCGCAGACTGTGGAACTGGCAGCCAAGCCAATGCCCGAGGGCGGGCAGAGATGACAAATTTCTAGTTATTTTCCGAATGCCAGCACGTGCAGGCCAAGCCGGCGGCGCACGATCCAGAACAACAGCACGGTCTCGAAGGTCAGTGACAACGACGTCGCAGCCGCCGCGCCGTGGCCGCCGAAGCGCGGCCCCAGCGCGACGCAGAGCATGACGTTCATGGCAAACGCCAGCGCATAAGCGAGCGCGCAGATGTGCTGGTGGCCGAGCATGTTGAGAAGGCGCTCGACCGGCCCGATCGCCGAGCGCACCACGAGCCCGATCGCGGCGACGAACATGATGTCGTAGCCGACCACGAATTTTGGTCCGAACAGCCAGAGCAGCGGCTTGCCCATCGCAAGCAACGCGATGGTCGCCGCAAGCGAGGGCCAGAACGTCCAGTTGATCGCATGCGCGACGTAGGCCTCCAGCCGCGGCTTGTCACCAAGCGCGTTATATTCCGCAAAGCGATGCGCCGTCGTCGCCGACATCGCGTAGTGAATGAAAGACACCAAGGCCAGCGTCTTCACCACGGCGAAGTAGACGCCGACCTCCTCTGAGGAGCGGAACTGCTGCAGCACCAGCACGTCGGTGTAGGAGAGCAGGAGGTAGAAGCTTTCGACGAGCAGGATCGGCAGCGAGATCGCAAGCCAACCGCGAACGTCGTAGGCCTTCGGTCCCTGTTCGACGCGCAAGCCGAGGCGGCGGTTGAGCACGATCATCTGTCCGATCATGGCGATCCATACCGCCGCCGCGCTTGCGGCCATCGCGGCGCTCGCGCCGAGATCGAAGCCGAGCACGAACAGTCCGGCGGTGATGCCGATCATCAGCGCCTGGCGCACGATGAATTGCGGCATCAGGCCGAGCCGCATCCAGTCATGCGAGCGTGCAATGCCGTCCTGCGTGTTGGCAACGACGAAGGCAGGCAGCGTCAGGCAGCCGATCACGAGCGGCACGACCTCGCCCGGCCGCATCCACGGCGACAGCAGTTTGACGATGCCGGCCAGTCCAAGTGAGATCGCAGACGAAACCGCAAAGGTCATCCAGCGGCTGCCGGAGAGAAAGCCGCGGAGCAGCGCCTGCTCGCCACGCGTGCGGTATTCCGGGATGATCTTCTGCGCGGACGCCGAGATACCGAAATCCATCATGCTGCCGAGCAGCAGCACCCAGGTCCAGACATAGACGTAGATGCCGTAGTCCGATCCGCCCATCCAGCGCGCAAGCAGGATCTGCGAGAGATAGGCCATCGCCGCAGAGAGCACGCGGATGATGAAGATGGTGCCGGCAAGCCGCCGCGTCAGCGATGCTTCGCTTGGGCCCCCGGCGAGCTTCGCCTTCAATCGCGCAAAGAGCCCGCTTCGTGGCGCAGTTGCAGGTTGAGCATCGATGGCGGCCACGGCGAATTCCTAATGCCGCGCATGGCGGCGACGATTTGCTCTATCAACGGTTCGTTAAGATTTGGTTGGATGTGAGCCGTCGTTCCGGGGCGCGCAGCGCGAACCCCAATGCGCAATGGCGCATTGGGGAACCTCGAGATCCCGGGTTCGCGCCGCACGCGCCCCGGGATGAGGATTGCCGTCGTCTCTCGACGACGGCAATCCTCAATCCAGATTGATGTTGAACTCGTAGCTGTGATCGCCGCCGACCAAGGTTAGCTTCAGCGCGGCGCCGTCCGGATTGACGCCGGGCGGCACGCCGTCGAGCTGGAACGCGAAGCGCTTGATGCCGGGCGGGCTGTGCTCGACCAGTTTCGGCACCGGCAGGCCCCAGTCCGGCGTCGGCCCCTCGACGAACAGGTTGACCGGCCGGTCGTTGGGGCTGGCCACGTCCACCAGGACCTGGTCCTTGCCCTCGCGCCTGACGTCAAGGATGGTCAGCGGATTGGGGTCACCGACATTGGCGGGCTTTGGAACCGTGTCGAGCGCGGCGAACAGCGCGCTATCTTCCGTGCTCGCCACGCTGTTGAAGGTCAGTTCGGCATTGGCCTCGACCGGGATACAGAGCTTCTCGCACACGGCGTAGTTGATCGCGGCACGCAAGATCACCGGCTTGTCGATAGTCTTGGCAACGATGCGCAGCGGCAGCACGACCTGGTCGTGGTAGCCCAGCGATACGCCGCCGGCGCCGTCATCGAATTTCTTCGGCGCCGGCCACAAAATCGTCACCGCCTCGACATTGTCGGACTTGGAGAAGTCGAAGCGTGGCGGAACACCGGAATCGCCGGGGGTGCGCCAATAGGTCTTCCATCCCGGCTGGAGCTGGAAAGCGACGCCACCGAGCAGCACGGCGCCGCTGCGCGAGCCCGCGAGCAACCGTACCGCCGAATGCCCGTCCTTTTGCCAGGGCGAGGCATCCTGGGCGTGGGCGGTGGTGGCGAACGAGGCGGCAAGGAGGGCTGCGGCCAAGACGAGTGCGGAAGCTGAAGGAACTGTGGCGTTCATGAGACGTCTTTACAGGCTCGACGCGAGGCAAACCATTGAATTGCTTGTGAGCGTCAAGCCCTAAGCTTGATTGACAGGCCCGCCGCCCAATATCAGGATGGTCCCCAACATGAGAGTGCTTTGCGAATGGACCCTCAGGATAAAAAACCGGGCGACATTCGCCGCAAGCCCGCCGGCAGCGGTGCCGGAAAGGCGGCCGGCATCGGTGACAATTCGTCCAGGCGTAGCTATCTCGACGGCCAGCTTCTGATCGCCATGCCCGTGATGGGCGATCCCCGCTTCGAGCGTTCGGTCATCTACATGTGCGCGCATTCCGCCGACGGCGCCATGGGCATCATGGTGAACCGCCCGGCGGGCAGCATCGATTTCCCCGATCTCTTGGTGCAGCTCAACATCATCAACAAGGATGAGCAGATCAAGCTGCCGGATACTGCGGAAAGCATGAAGGTGATGCGTGGCGGGCCGGTCGAGACTGGCCGCGGCTTCGTGCTGCATTCCTCGGATTTCTTCCTCGCCAATGCGACGCTGCCGATCGACAGCAAGATAAGCCTCACCGCGACCGTCGACATCCTCAAGGCGATCGCCGACGGTAAGGGACCCAAGCACGCGATCCTGGCGCTCGGTTATGCCGGCTGGGGGCCGGGCCAGCTCGAGACCGAAATCCAGGGCAATGGGTGGCTCCATTGCGACGCCGATCCCGATCTCATCTTCGGCGACGACGTCGACGACAAATACGCCCGCGCGCTTGCCAAGATCGGCATCGATCTCGGCATGCTGTCCAATGATGCGGGGCACGCTTAGCTCCGCCCGTCGTGACCGGGCTTGACCCGGTCATCCATCATTTTCGCAAGAGTCTTTCTAGGCGATGGATGCGCGGGCCTTCGCCGCGCCGAAGGGGCTTCGGCCCCGCAGGCGGGTCAGCCCCCGCGCATGACGAGTTATCGTTGCTGAGCCTACTCCGCCGCTTCCTGCGCGACCGTCGGCATGGTGCCGGCGACGGTGGCGCGGCGCATGTCGCGCGGCTGCGACTGATCGTAGCGACGGACGCGGTGCATGGTCTGGCGGTTGTCCCACATCACGAGGTCGTGCAACGTCCATTTGTGCACGTAGACGAACTCCGGTTGCGTCGCGTGCTCGGTGAGATCGCGCAAGAGCAGCCGTCCTTCCGGCATGCTCATGCCGCGCACGGCGCCGGCATGCGAGGAGAGATACAGCGACTTGCGGGCATGCACCGGATGCGTGCGCACCAGGCGCTGCAGCACGGGCTTGAACATCTGCTTCTCCTCCTCCGTGTAGTCGAGGAAGCCGAGCGAGCCGCGCGAATACATCAGCGAATGCTCGCAGATCAGGTCGTCGATCTCGGCCTTGGTCTCGCCGTCGAGCGCGTCATAGGCCGCGCGCATGTCGGCGAATTCGGTGTTGCCGCCCTTCGGATTCACCACGCGCGCCGATAGCAGCGAGAATTTTGCCGGGATCGCGCGGAATGACGAGTCCGAGTGCCACAGGCAGTTGCCGAGGTTGAACAGATGCACGCGGCTGTCGCGTGCCAGCGGCTTGCCGTCCTTGCCGAGATTGGAGACGTCGTTGAGCCCGGCGGAGCCGAGGCGGTAGTCTTTCTGCTTGGTGATATTGCCGCCGTGCGGATTTTCGCGCTCGCCGAAATTCAGCGCAAACGCCATCTGCTGATCGTCGGTGATGTCCTGGCCGTGGAATACCAGCACGGCATATTTGTCCATGCCGGCCTCGATCTCGGCGGCTTCGGCCTTCGTCAGCGGCTTGCGCAGATCAAGCCCTGAAACCTCGCCGACAAAATGCTTGTGAAGCTGCCGGATTGCGATCGCCATCACTTTAACTCCTCAGCCGTTTCTCTCCTGAAGCGAAAGGCGGTTGTCCCGCTCGATTGCATGAAAAGCTACTACCGGCGAAGACGATGTCAACGCTTCGGCAGCATGGCTGGTTTACGCATTCCGCGCCATCAGCCCGCCGTCGACGGGAATGACGGCGCCGGTCAGGAAAGAAGCCGCCGGCAGGCACAGGCTCAACGTCATGTGCGCGACCTCCTCGGGATCGCCGTAACGGCCAAGCGCGGTGCGGCGCTTGGCGTAGATGATCTTGTGCTCCTCGGGAATCCGCTCGGTGATGGCGGTGCGGATCGGGCCGGGACAGATGCAGTTGACGGTGATGCCCTCGCGGCCGAGCTCGACCGCCAGCGAGCGCGTCAGGCTGGTCACGCCGCCCTTGGCCGCAGAGTAGGGGCTGTGCAGAGCGGTTGCGCCCAGCGCTTCGGTGGAGGCGATATTGACGATGCGCGGGCATGGCGATTTGCGCAAGTAAGGCAGCGCCGCGCGGATGATACGCGGATGCGCCGTCAGCATGACAGCAATCCCTCTCGCCCAGGCATCCTCATAGGCGGGATCGTCGATCGCGACCCGCACGGAGATGCCGGCATTGTTGACGATGATGTCGAGGCCGCCGAAATGCGCGGCGACCTCGCCCACGACGCGGTCGATCGCGCTGGCGTCGCCGACATCGAGCGCCCAGGCTCTTGCGGTGGCGCCGCTTGCGCCGATCTCGTCGGCGACCAGCTTCGCGCCGTCGGCGGAGACGTCCGTCACCGCGACATGTGCGCCTTCATCGGCAAACACGCGCGCGGTGGCGCGACCCATGCCGCTCGCCGCGCCCGTGACCAGAACACTCAATCCTTGCACCGAGCGGCTGAGCTGTTTGAATTCGGACATGGTGTCTCCCCAAGCGATCGATTGACAAGGTCGTAAGCCATCCTAGAGCACCATGGCGCCAAGTTAAGCGCCATCGTGCTCCAGATTCATGTTTGAGCATGATCTTTTCGGAAAACCGGTGTCCACTTTTCCGGATCATGCTCTAAGACGAGACGAACAGCGACGGGAAGGGATAGACATGAACGAGCTTGATTTCTCGGGGAAGCAGGTTCTGGTCGTCGGCGGCTCCTCCGGCATCGGCAACGGCATTGCGCAGGCATTCCGCGCCAGGGGCGCGCGGGTTGCGGTGTGCGGCACGCGCGCGGCGGCCTCCGACTACTCACCGGACGACGGCTCGCACCTCGACGGCCTCGATTACTACCGGCTCGACGTCGGCGACGCCGGCGCCATCGATACATTCAATCCGTCGCTTGAGAGGCTCGACGTGCTGGTGCTGGCGCAGGGCGCGGTGATCTATCGTCGCGGCGAGTTCGAGATGACCGGCTTTCGCGCCGTGCTCGAAGTCAACCTGATGAGCCTGATGGCTTGCGCGACGAAATTCCATGCGATGTTGCGCGCGAGCAAGGGCGCGCTGATCATCGTGAGCTCGACCGCGGCCTATCATTCGACCATGGGCAATCCCGCCTACAATGCCTCCAAGACCGGCGCGGTCGGGTTGACGCGCACGCTTGGCGACGCCTGGGCGGAGGACGGCATCCGCGTCAACGGCATCGCGCCGGGACTGGTTGATACCAAGATGACCAAGGTGACGACCGCGAACCCGAAGCGGCTCGAAGGCGCGCTGGCGCGGATTCCGCTGAAGAGGCTCGGCACGCCGCAGGACATGGCCGGCGCGGCGTTGTTTCTGGCCTCGGAGCTGGCGTCCTACATCGTCGGCCAGACCATCGTGGTCGATGGCGGGCTGATTTTGTGACGTCGCGGGATTATTGTATCCAGGCCGAGCGGCCAACGGGGGCAGGCGGGCGCGGGATGGACTGACGCGGCGGCACCTGACGCTGCGGCGAATTGCCGAAGCCGAAGAAATTGCCAAACGGATTGTTTTGAGGCGGCGGCTTCCTGGCCGGCTGAGGCCTCGGCGGCGCAACTGCGGCAGCCGGCGCTCCTGGCGCAACGGGGGCGGCCGGCGTGATCGCGCGCTGGCCGGGCGTGCCGGCGCGCGGTCCCGGCCTCGCGTTGGCGACCGGCACGTCGCCCTTGGCCGGCTCGCGTGCGGCCTCGCGGCGCGGCCAGGCGTAATCGTCGGCGCGACCGGCAGGCGCGGTCAACGCCTCACCCTTGACCAACGTGCGCGCGGCCAGCGGATCGACCGCGGCAGGCCGCGTGCCTGGACCACCGAGCAATTGATCGCTGCTGACGCTGGCGGCGACCAGCGGCAGGATCGGTCCCGCCATCGGGCGCGGTGCGGGCTGGCCGGGCACGGCGTTGGCCTCGGGCGTCGCGGGCTCCGTCGGCAATGCGAGCGGCGCCGAGCGGGCGGCGAGCAGGCGGGTGACCTCGCGCTCGACATAATGCGCAAGCTTTCGCGCGCCATACTTGGTGAAATAGACGCCGTCCCAGGAACGGAGCTGGCGGATCTGGCCTTCGAAGTCAGGGCCTTTTTGCAGAAAGAGGCCGCGCTCGTCGACAAAGCCGTCCCAGACGTCGACATAGGTGATTCCGGCCCTGGCCGCCTGCTCGCGATAGAGCGAATCCAGGAACAGCATGTCGGAGGTGCCCTTCGGTCCGCGGATCGCGGGGAGGCCGACCCAGACCACCGGCACCCCCTTGGATTTGACGACCGCGATCATCTCCTCGATCTTCTTGGAATAGAGCTCGACCCAGCGCTCGTCGCGGAACTCGTAGATGCCGTTCGGTGAGCGCGGGGCTTTTTCCTGTGGGGGCGGCGTCTCGCTGTCGGCTTCGTCGAGCTCGGCGTCGGCGCCCTTGTCGTCTGCCTTGTTGTCTGTCTTGGCTTTGTCGCCCGCTTTTGCTTTTTCGTCCGCCTTGCTTTCCGCGGGCTTGCCCTTCTTGTCGCCCTTCTTCTCGGCCGACTTTTCCTTGTCCTTTTCCTTGTCCTTCTCGACCACGGGCTCGTGGATCGGAATGCGGTCGTTGAGGCCGAGCATCACGACGATCGCATCCGGCTTCTCGGTCGCCAGAATGCCCTTGGCGGCGGCGGCCCAGTCGGCGGGCTCGCCCTTGGGCTGGTAGCGGATCAGGCCGGAGGTGTTCCTGGCCTTGCGGATCACGCCTATGTCGGGCTGATCGGCGTAGGCGTCTTCCAGCCCATAGGCGAGCCAGTCCGCCATGCCGTCGCCCATCACCAGGACGTTGCGCTCGGGCACGGTTTCGCGCTTCTCCGGCGGTGGCGCCTTGGAGAAATCCTGGTAGACGCGCCTTGGCGCCTGCGGCTGGAACGGGGCAAAGAAGTCGCTGCCGAACCAGCCTCCACCGCCGCGCGGTGCCGCCCGCGGCGGCCCGCCGAAATTGCCGAAATTGAAGAACTGTGCGGACGCAGGTCCCACGATGCCGATCAAAAGCGCAATCGCCACCGCGAGCACGGCCAGCGGACCGGTCTCGGTGAAGATCTTCAGGAATGACGGCGGCTTGATCATGCGGCTCGGTCAGTTGAGGAACGGCAACATCATAATAACGGAATCGGGCCGCAAACGGGCAGTTTCCTTCCCATAAAACGGCCTCCGCCGCACCGGTCAAGGGCGCTGCGGAAATGTGCTTGATGGCGTTGTTCTTAACGCGAAACGGGCGATTTAGTGCCCGCGGAGCTGTTCAAGCACCTCGGAGGTGGCAAATCCGTCGGCCGGCGCGCCGATAGAGGCCTGGAAGCTGCGGAGCGCCTGCCTGGTTTCGCCACCGAACTGGCCGTCCGGCGTGCCCTTATAGAAGCCGCGCTGGGCCAGAAGCTGTTGCAGCTCCAGCCGTTCGGCGAGCGACAGGTCGCGCTCCTGCCGCGGCCAGGGTTGAATGAAAGGCTGGCCGCCGCGCAGACGGTCGGCGAAATGGCCGATCGCAAGCGCATAGGCCTCCGCGGGGTTGTATTTCATGATGACGCGGAAATTCTGCAGCATCAAAAAGCCCGGACCCGACGCGCCGGCAGGTGTCAGCAGGTAGGCCTTTTCATTGGGATGCGGGAAGGGCTGGTTGTTGGCGCGCACCACGCCGAGATGCTGCCATTGCGCCATGGTCATGACCTTGGAGCGGTCGGCCAGCATGTAGTTGAAGCCCTGCGGCGCCGACACCTCGTAGCCCCAGGTCTGGCCGGTCTGCCAGCCGTCCTTCTTCAGGTTGTTGGCGGTCGAAGCGATGAGGTCGGCGGGATCGTCGACCACGTCGCGGCGGCCGTCGCCATCGGCATCGACCGCGTAGCGCTTGAACGCGGTCGGCATGAACTGCGTCGCGCCGAACGCACCGGCCCAGGAGCCGTGCAACTGGTCAGGCCTGAGATCGCCGTGGTTGAGGATTTCCAGCGCCGAGAGGAATTCCTCCCTGAAATAGGCCTGGCGGCGGCCGATGCAGGCGAGCGTCGCGGTCGACTGCAGCACGCTGCGGTCGCCGATCTGGGTCGAATAATTGGATTCGACGCCCCAGATCGCTGCCACGATGTTGCGGTCGACGCCGTAGGCCCGCTCCATCGCGTCGAACTGCGGCTTGTACTTGGCCAGGGTCTCCTTGCCCGCGGCAAGGCGATCGTCGTTCACCAGGATGTCGAGATAATCCCAGATCGATTTGGTGAACTCCGGCTGTGCATCGAGCAGGTCCATGATGTGCAGGTCGGGCGTCAGCCCTGCAGTAAAGCGCTGAAAGTTCTGCTGGCTGATGTTGCGCCGCGCGGCGTCGGGCCACATCCCGGCGACGCAATTGTTGAAATTGGCCGCGGCCTCGCGGATCGCGCTCGCCGTCATCAGGGGATGACCGGAGGCGCCGTCCTGGCCGCTCCAGGGGATCGTGGAGGGATCACCGGGCACTGCCGGCTGTTGCTGCGCCGGCGTGTCGGTTCTCTGGCCGGAGAAAACGCCGCCGAACAGGCTGGAAAGCCCGCCGCCCGATTGCTGCGCGGAGGCCGGACCTACGAACATGCGGGCCGCGATCAGCGCCCCCAGAAGCGACTTCGTCAAAAGTTCCGTCCGAGGCGTCATGTCCCACCCGCTGCCCGACAAACAGGCTTTCCCGACAAATCAGGCTTTCAGGAGGCCTGCTCACGGTTTCCAATGGATTAACAAAATCGGACTTTGTGCGTTACCCACCTTTGTGACCGGCCGAAAAACCGGCTAACAACCCCCCCTCGTTTCCTTCTCCAGCTCCCCAAATCCCATGAAAATCCGCAAAGCCGTCTTCCCCGTCGCCGGACTCGGCACCCGCGTCCTTCCCGCCACCAAGGCGATGCCGAAGGAGATGCTGACCATCGTCGACAAGCCTCTGATCCAGTACGTGGTCGACGAGGCGAGGGAAGCCGGCATCGAGCATTTCGTCTTCGTCACCGGCCGCAACAAGGGCGTGATCGAGGATCATTTCGACCGCATGTTCGAGCTTGATGCCACGCTCGAGGCGCGCGGCAAGAAGGCCGAGCAGGACATCCTGGCGCGCGACCAGCCTGACGCAGGCGCGATGAGCTTTACGCGACAGCAGGCCCCGTTGGGGCTCGGTCACGCGGTCTGGTGCGCGCGCGACGTCGTGGGCGATGAGCCGTTTGCGGTGCTGCTGCCCGACGAACTCGTGCTGAACACGCCCGGCTGCCTCGCCCAGATGATCGAGGCGGCGGCCAAGCTGCCCGATAAATCCAATCTGATCGCGGTGCAGGAAGTACCTGCCGATCAGACCCATCAATATGGCATCTGCGGCATCGGCAAGCGTCTCGCCCAGCGCGGCGTGTTCGAGGTCGCCTCGATGGTGGAGAAGCCGCCGAAGGGCACTGCGCCGTCGAATCTCTCGATCACCGGGCGCTATATCCTGCAGCCGGAAATCTTCAGGATCCTTCAGACGCAGGAGCGCGGCGCGGGAGGCGAGATCCAGCTCACCGACGCCATGATCGGGCTGTCGAAGTCGCAGACGTTCTACGGCGTAGAGTTCGAGGGCGAGCGCCATGATTGCGGCTCCAAGGCGGGCTTCCTCCGCGCCAACATTGCTTATGGCATGGCCCGCGCCGATTTGCGCGATGGCCTGCGCGAGGAGATGAGGAAGTATCTGGAGCAGTGACGACGGTCGCGCTGCGCGTCCGTCGTCATTCCGGGGCGCCGCAAAGCGGCGAACCCGGAATCTCGCCGGCGTTTGCCTGCTCAACAACTTCGAGATTCCGGATCGGCGCGCGCCGCGCGCCGTCCGGAATGACGGTACGGCCTAAGCCGCCAGCGGCAATACGGGTATCGGCGCCATCACGCAGCAATTGCGGCCCGCCGCCTTGGCGGCGTAGAGCGCCTTGTCGGCGGCATTGACGAAGGCATGCCAGTCCATCGCAGCGGTCGGCGTGACGCTGGCAATCCCGACGCTCACCGTGGAGATGGTGGGCTCGTCCGACCATCCCTGCACCTTGCGGCGGATGGTTTCGGCCACCATCATGGCCTCGGCACTGGCCTGACCCGGCAGCAGCACGGCGAACTCCTCGCCGCCATAGCGCGCGGCGCAGTCGCCGGCTCGCGTCGCCGCATCCGAGATGCAGATCGCGATCCCGACCAGCACCTGGTCGCCGGCCTGGTGGCCATAGGTGTCGTTGTAGGCCTTGAAGTGATCGGCATCGATCATGAGCAGCGACAGCGGCGTCTTGTAGCGCACCGCGCGGCGCCACTCGATCTCGATGGCCTCGTCGAATTTGCGGCGATTCTTCAACCCCGTCAGCGCGTCGGTGGTGGCCAACTCCTCCAGCTTGTCCTCGGCCGCAGCGCGGCGGCGGATTTCACGCGCCAGAAACAGCGTGACCGCGAGCACGAAGGCAATCAGCGCCATCACCAGGGCGCCGATCCGGATCGCCTCGGTGCGCCAGAGATTGAAGACGTCGCTGATGGGCTTGCCAACCACGACGATGAGCGGACTGTTGCTTGCGACGCGGACATAAAGGCGCGGAATGTCATCGACGGGGCCTACGCCGGAAAACATTCCGCCTGGTTCCACGCCCGGCTGCTTGCCGCGCGGCAAGTCGCTGATCTTCTTCCCGATCACGCCGAGATCGAACGGGCGGCGCATGATGATGGTGCGGTCCTTGCGCAGCACGCAGATCGTGTCGCCCTCCGAAAGCTGCAGGCGGGCGAACAGCTCTTGGAAATAGGTGAAGCGGATCGAGCCGACGACCACGCCGAGAAACTTTCCGTCCTCGCCGCTGATGCGGCGGCTCAGCACGATCGAATAGGCGCCGCGATGCATGATCGGCCCGCTGATGTAGAGGCCGACATCGGGATTGTCGCGATGAACCTTGAAATAATCCTCGTCGGCGCGGTTCTCGCGCACAGGATCGAGCGTGGATGCGTCCGCAGTCAGCCGCCCCTCGGCGTCGAACACCTGGATCGCGCCGAAATGCTTGGCGGTCGCGGCATGATCAAACAGGATCAGTTGCAGGATCGGCCTCGAGACGTTCTTGATCTCCGGCAGCACAATGTTGCTCGCGACCGCGCGCAGCGAGAGGTCATAGACTTCGATGTTGCGGCTGAGATCGGCGTCGATGCTGGAGGCGAGAGTCTCGAGCGACTGCCGGGCAAGCGTTTCCTCGCCGCGCCGCATGTCGAGCATGACATTGGCGCAGATCGCGGTAAAGCCGATGACGGTGGCAATGGAGGAAGCAATCAGCAGCCTTGCCGATAGCCGCCACCGAAAAAGCCCGATTTTGCTCCGTCCAAATGGCATGCATGCGCTCCGTCGTCCTGCATGCGCCAGAAACATTGCCGTCGGCTTAAATGACGACAACGATGCGTTAATCAGTTAACGGTTCCTTAGCCTCGCACTCGGTTTTTGAATGGAATCGCAATGCGGCGGGCGCGTACAGGGAGACACGCGGAAGTGAACGATTACGACGCGCTGCGCGATTATCTCAAGAAGCAGAGCCTGCCCGAATTCGTGCTGAGCTTTGCCGAGATCGAGGAGATCATCGCAGGCGAGCTGCCGCGCGCAGCGCAGCGCGCCTCCTGGTGGGATTCGCTCCGCAGCCCGCAGGAGAAGATGCCGCAGCGCGAGGCCTGCCTTGCCGGTGGCTACGTCGCGACCCGTCTGCCGGACGGCAAAAGCGTGCGCTTCCGGCGGCTGAAGAAATAGGTCCCGCTCGCGCTCCGCCCCTGGCGCCTCTACGCTCAGAAAGCGCCGAGCCTGACCGTCGCCCTGTCGTAGAGGCCGTCGCCCATCTTGCCGGCTTCAAAAATGCCGTGCTTCTCGATCCATTCGAACGACTGCTCGTAGACCTCCCGCGAATAGGGCTCGAACACGATGCGCTCGCCTGGCCCCCAACGCCGCGTGTCCATCGCCGCGTGGAAGCTGTCGGGAAATTCGTTCTTGTAATAGTGGGTGTAGAACTCGGGACGCAGATCGATGTCGCGCTGGGCCTTCTTCAAGGCGCGGAAGTAGCGCTTGATGTCCTCAGGCGCCGGATCGCCGTTGATCATGGATGCGATCATGAAGGTTGTATCGATGATCTTCCGGTAGCCGAGCTGCTCGGCAAAGTAGTAGGGGCCGTTGAACAGCGCCGCTGCCTCGCTCTTGCCCTCGAACAACAGCTCCATCCTGCGGAACAGCATGCCGTCCTCGAACGTCAGGTTGATTTCGCCGGGCTGCAGGTACTGCTCGAGCGCCTGGATCGTCGAGTAATGGCTGCCCGACTGGAATCCGACCGAGATGGGCACGCCGGCGAGATCGGCTGGCGTGCGAACTTTCGAATCCGCCGCAACGAAGATTCCGGAAGGCGCTACCGAGTAGACGTCGGCGTAAAGCTTGGCGTGGCCTTTCGAAGCGGCGACATTGACGGTCCAATGGCAGGCGCAGCTCACGTCGGCCTTGCGCCCCTTCTCGATGCTCTGGAAGGCGCCTTCGTTGACCTTGTTGTGGTGCTGGCCTTCGGTCGAGCGGATCAACTCGCGGAACTCATAGTCGAGCCCTTCGGCGCCGAAATAGCCTTTCTCCTCGGCGACCCATTCCTGCAGGCGAAAATGCGATTCGATCACGAACTTGGTCATGTTTCTCTCCATGGCGGCGCGGCGGGTCCAAGCCGCCGATTTTCTTTGACGGCAGGATAGCAAAAGGCGATCAATGATCCATGCCGAAAAGGGAATGTTTCATATGCCTGGACGGGAATCTCCGGAGCTCGATCTCCGCAGCCTCAGGATGCTCGACGCGCTGATCCGCGAAGGCAGCATCACGGCCGCCGCGCAAGCGCTTGAAACCACGCAGCCTGCGATCAGCAAATTATTGCGCCGGTTGAGAACGCATTTCGACGACCCGCTGGTGGTCCGCCGCGGCCGCGGCGTGCAGCCCACCGCGCGCGCCGTGGAGATGTCGGCACAGATCCGCAGGCTCCTCGAGATGGCCGACGGCCTCCGGCAACAGCGGATGCCGTTCGATCCCGGGAAGTCGGAGAGGACCTTCAGCCTGCTGGTGACCGATGTCGGCATGGTCCGTTTCCTGCCGCCGCTGGTTGCCCGTCTCGCCGGCTTGGCTCCGAACATCAAGGTGCGGGCGCTGCCGCTCGACTCCCGCCACTTCGCGCTGAAGCTGGAATCTGGCGAGGCCGATCTCGCGCTCGGCGCGTTTCCAAGGGCCGCCGGTCACCTGCGCGTCCAGCGGCTCTATTCTGACGGCTATGCGAGCGTGGTGCGGCGTGGCCATCCGCGCGCGGCCGAGGCTCGCACGCGCAAGGGCTTTCCTGGCGAGCAGCATATCCTGATCACGGCGTCCGAGACCGGGCATGCGGCGCATCTCGAGACGCAGCGCGCGCTGACGCGTGCGATTGCGCCATCCAACATCCTGCTGCAGGTGCCGAGCTTCATTGCAGGCGCGATCGTAGCCTCGCAGACCGATGGCGTGGCGACGCTGCCGGCCAACCTCGCCGCGCTCGTTGCCGCGCCGCTCGGCATGAGCGTGTTCAAGACGCCGGTGCCACTGCCGCGCATCGAGATCGCGCAATACTGGCACGAGCGGTCGCATCGCGATCCCGCGCACCGCTGGCTCCGATCAATCACGCTCGAGCTGTTCGGCGATCGTGAATGAGTTGCCGGTTGTTCTCGCGCTTCAGCCGGTGCCGCGACCGGAGATTGCGGCAGCGAGGCCAGCAGCAACACGGATGCTGACGCAGAGCGGGACGATGTCCTTGAAGATGAACTCGCCGGTCAGATTCCACGCCATCGGATTCTCATCCGCACTCCGACAGCATCTTCTGGAGTATCGGCTCAACCGAGTGCGGCGAAATCCCAAGTTCAACAAAGCCAGGCATCTCCGGCGATGACACGGTATCGATCTGCATCAGTTCCACCTGATTGCGCGTGAGAAGTGGGGCCGGGAGCATTTCGGAGGCCCATGCCAATGCGCGCCAAACGGCAAACGGGATTGGAATCAGGATGGGCGCGACGCCAGCCTGGCGCGCGACGAGTCCGACAAGTTCCTCGTATGAGTAGACGCGAGGGCCGCCGCACTCGAAGGTCATCGGTTGCGTCTCGACCCGCTGGATGATCCGAACAATCGCCTCCGCCACATCTTCCACATAGGCCGGCTGCAGCCTCATCAAGCCACGGCCGAACATCGGATAGATTGGGAGTCGGCGGAGAAGCTTGAGGATGGTAGTGAGAAATTCATCGTCCGATCCGAACATGACCGCCGGTCGGATGATATGTGCGTCGGCGAAAGCTGCCCGGACCACGCGTTCACCTTCGCCGCGCGCTCGGATGTACCGTGATTGGGATGCGGCATCGGCGCCGATTCCTGAAATTTGAATGAGCCTCTTGACCCCGGCCCGGTACGCTTGGGCCGCTATCCTTTGGGCCGCTTCGACGTGAACGGAATGAAACGTGCTTTGCCCGTGCTCGACGTAAAGGCTGACCGTGTTCACAGCGGCGTAAGCGCCGGCAATCGCATCCGCGACAGACCGTTCGTCGTGAATATCGGCCTCGACGGATCGAAGTTGCGGATCATCACGGCCAAACTGACTGTGCGCCCGATCTGGATGCCTTGACGCGATCCGGACGAGGAATTCCTGACGGCGCAGATGCCGGACGATGCGGCGACCGAGGAAACCGGTTCCGCCGAACACGGTGACGGTGCGACCGTTTGTTGCCATCCCTGGATGTCGCTCGAGAGATAGCAGCATAGCACGCTGCCATCGCGCTGACCAACGCTGTAGCGTTTTCGAGAGAGGCCGGCGGCCTCTCCGGTGGCCTGTTCAACACCTGCGGCAATCTATCGAGCATCACGACCCCGATCATCATCGGCTATATCGTGGCCGCGACCGGGTCGTTCAACGGTGCCTTGGTGTTCGTCGGCCACAACGCGCTGGTTGCCGCGATCGCCTATCTCTTCATTGTCGGCAAGATCGAGCGGGTTCAGTTGCAGGAGGTGTGAGGTTTGCAGCATAGGTAAAAGCATAACGGCGACCATCTCGGCCGCCGTCTTTGTTTCCGGGAAGATCGATGCTAGAAATGGCAAATAAGCGCCTCGTCTATTCCGGGCATGCATCGATGTTCGACCTGAACCAGCTCCGCTGTTTCGTCACGGTTGCGGAAGAGCTGCACTTCGGTCGTGCGGCGGCGCGGCTCAACATGACCCAGCCGCCGCTCTCCCGGCAGATCCAGGTGCTGGAGCACATCATCGACGCGCCGCTGCTCGAGCGCACCAGCCGCTCGGTCAAGCTGACGCCCGCCGGCCGCAGCTTCCTGCCCGAGGCGCGGCGCATCCTGAAACTGGCGGAGACCGCCTCGCAGGTCGCGCGCCGCATTGCGCTCGGCAAGACCGGCTCGCTCAAGATCGGCTACACGGCGGCCGCCTCCTACGGCTTTCTGCCCGATCTGATCGCAGCCTGCCGCGCGCGGCTGCCGGAGGTCGATTTCTCGCTGAAGGAGATGGTGTCGGGCGATCAGCTCGAGGCGCTCGCCTCGGGTCAGATCGATGCCGGGTTGTTGCGACCACCGGTCGCGCGGCCGGAGTTGGCCACGAAACGCGTGCTGGCCGAACCGCTGATGGCCGCGATTCCGAAGAAGCATCGCCTGGCGGCGCAGGCGACGGTGGCGATCAAGGATTTCGACAACGAGCCCTTCGTGATGTATTCGCCCTATGAGTCACGCTACTTCCACGATCTCCTGGTCGCGCAATTCTCGCGCGCCGACATTTTGCCGCGCTATGTGCAGCATGTCGGCCAGATCCACTCCATCCTCGCTTTGGTGCGCGCCGGCCTCGGTGTATCGATCGTCCCGGCGGCTGCGGCGAACCTGAAGATTGCCGACGTCAGACTGAAGCCCTTGAAGCTGCGCGCGCCGGCGGCGGTGGAATTGTTCATGGTCTGGCGCCGCGAGGACGAAAATCCGCTGCTGCCGGCGCTGATCGCAATCGCCGGCGATGTCGCAGGCCCCGACGCGCGCGACCATTGATGCGGATTGTGCATTGGTTGATACCGCCATTGGCTTGGACGCGCATCGCGCTCGCTTCTAGAACAACAGTCACAGATGCGCGCTCCGCGCGTCCGCCAAATCAGCCGAGATTTCAGGGAGTGGTGCGATGAGCAAGATGACCCCGCAGGAGATGGCCAAAAAGATCGGCTCTGGCCTGCTGTCGTTTCCCGTGACGCCGTTCAAGGCGGATTATTCGTTCGACGAGGCGACTTACCGCTCCAACCTGGACTGGCTCTGCGGCTATGACGTCGCCGGCCTGTTCGCCGCCGGCGGTACCGGCGAGTTCTTCTCGCTGACGCCCACGGAAATGCCTGAGGTCGTGAAGGTCGCGGTCGACGAAACCAGGGGCCGCGTGCCGGTGCTGGCCGGCACCGGCTACGGCACGGCCATCGCGCGGGAGATCGCTGTCGGTGCCGAGAAGGCCGGAGCGGATGGCCTGCTGCTGCTGCCGCCCTATCTCGTCCATTCCGAGCAGGAGGGTCTCGCCGCCCATGTCGAGGCGGTCTGCGCGTCAGTGAAGATCGGCGTCATCGTCTATAATCGCGACAATGCCATCCTGCAGCCCGACACGCTGGCGCGGCTTTGCGAGCGCTGCGAAAACCTCGTCGGCTACAAGGACGGCATCGGCGACATCGAGCTGATGACGCGCGTCTATTCCAGGCTGGGCGACCGCCTCACCTATATCGGCGGCCTGCCGACCGCGGAAACCTTTGCGCTGCCGTATCTCGACATGGGGGTCTCGACCTATTCGTCGGCGGTGTTCAATTTCGTGCCGGAATTTGCCACCAGGTTCTACGCCGCGGTGCGCCGCCGTGATCACAAGGTGATCCATGCGGGGCTAAAGGATTTCATCCTGCCGCTGATCTCGATCCGTAACCGCAAGAAGGGGTATGCGGTCTCGATCATCAAGGCCGGCATGAAGATCATCAGCCGCGATTCCGGCTCCGTCCGCCCGCCACTGACGAATTTGACGGAGGCCGAGATGGCAGAGCTGGCCGCGCTGGTGAAGAAATTGGCTTCGACGACGGCGGCGATGCAGGCGGCTGAGTAACGCGAAGCCTGAGACCGAGGGAGGAGCCCATGATCCCGGAAGCGATCCGCGCCGGTTTTTCCGGCGCGCCCGCCGTGACGAGCATGGAGGTGATCCCGGTCGCCGGCCGCGACAGCATGCTGCTCAATCTGAGCGGCGCGCATGCGCCATTCTTCACCCGCAATATCGTCATCCTCACGGATAACTCCGGACATACCGGCGTCGGCGAAGTGCCGGGCGGGGAGAAGATTCGAAAGACTCTGGAAGATGCGCGTCCGCTGGTGGTCGGCAAGACCATCGGCGCTTGCAACAACATCCTCGCTTCCATGCGCGAGACCTTTGCCGATCGTGACGCCGGCGGCCGCGGCAAGCAGACCTTTGATCTGCGCGTGATGATTCATGCAGTGACTGCGGTGGAATCCGCGCTGCTCGATCTGCTCGGCCAGCATCTTTCGCTGCCCGTCGCGGCGCTGCTCGGCGAGGGCCAGCAGCGAAAGAGCGTCGAGACCCTCGGCTATCTCTTCTTCGTTGGGGATCGCCGCAAGACCGATTTGCCCTACGTCGAAGGCGAGACCGGCAAACCGGCCTGGTTCAATTTACGCCATCAGGAGGCTATGACTCCCGATGCAGTGGTGCGGCTCGCCGAAGCGACGCACGATCATTACGGCTTTGTCGATTTCAAATTGAAGGGCGGCGTGCTGCGCGGTGAACAGGAGATCGAGGCGGTCACCGCGATCGCAAAGCGCTTTCCCAACGCCCGCGTGACGCTTGACCCGAACGGCGGCTGGATGCTGGAAGACGCGGTCCGGCTCTGCAAGGACATGCACGGCATCCTCGCTTATGCCGAGGACCCCTGCGGCGCCGAGGCGGGCTTTTCGGGCCGCGAGATCATGGCCGAGTTCCGCCGCGCCACGGGGCTGCCGACCGCGACCAACATGATCGCGACCGACTGGCGCCAGCTCAGCCATGCCCTGCGGTTAGGGGCCGTCGATATTCCGCTCGCCGACCCGCATTTCTGGACCATGCAGGGTTCGGTCCGGGTCGCGCAGACCTGCCGCGACAACGGGCTGACCTGGGGCTCGCATTCCAACAACCATTTCGACATTTCGCTTGCGATGTTCACCCATGTCGGCGCCGCCGCGCCCGGCAAGGTCACCGCGATCGACACGCACTGGATCTGGCAGGACGGCCAGGCGTTGACTCAGGAGCCGCTTGAGATCAAGGACGGCAGGATCGCCGTGCCCGATCGTCCGGGGCTCGGCATCGAAATCGACCGCGCGGCGATTGATGCGGCCTACGCGCTCTACAACCAGTATGGCCTAGGAGCCCGGGATGACGCCATCGCGATGCAATTCCTGATCCCGGGCTGGACATTTGATGATAAACGTCCCTGCCTGGTGCGCTAGCGAGATTGCGCTGAGAAGAAACTCAAGTGGGAGAGAAAGATGACAGCGATCCTGAAAAACTTCATCGCCGGCGAATGGATCGACGGCTCGGGCATCACCAGAAACATCAATCCCTCCAACACCAAGGATATTGTCGGCGAATACGCCAGGGCCGACAAGGCGCAGACGGAAAAGGCGATCGCAGCCGCCAAGGCTGCGTTCCCGGCGTGGTCGCGCTCGACCCCGCAGGAGCGCTATGACGCGCTGAACAAGATCTCGCTGGAAATTTTGGCTCGCAAGGATGAGCTCGGCCGCCTGCTGGCGCGCGAGGAGGGCAAGACCTTGCCGGAAGGCATCGGCGAGGTCGCGCGGGCCGGGCAGATCTTTGCGTTCTTCGCCGGCGAGGCGCTCAGGATGATGGGCGAGAAGGGCGCCTCCGTGCGCCCCGGCCTTGAAGTCGAGATCACGCGCGAGCCGATGGGCGTCATTGGCCTGATCACGCCCTGGAACTTCCCGATCGCGATTCCGGCCTGGAAGATCGCGCCGGCGCTTTGCTATGGCAACACCGTGGTGTTCAAGCCGGCCGAACTGGTGCCCGGCTCGGCGCACGCGCTCTCCGAGATCATCGTGCGCTCCGGCCTGCCGGCGGGCGTGTTCAATCTCGTGGTCGGCCCCGGCTCGGTCGTGGGCCAGACCATCCTCGAGAGCCCCGACGTCGCCGCGGTTTCCTTCACCGGCTCGGTCGCGACGGGACGCAAGCTGGCGCAGGCCTGCGTGATGTCGAGCAACATGAAGAAATTCCAGCTCGAGATGGGCGGCAAGAATCCGCTGGTCGTGCTCGACGATGCCGACCCCAAGGTCGCCGTCGAATGCGCCACCAACGGCGCCTATTTCTCGACCGGCCAGCGCTGCACCGCCTCCTCGCGGCTGATCGTGACGTCAGGCATCCATGACAAGTTCGTCGACGCCGGCGGCCGCAAAGGCTCGAGCTACGGCGCCCGCGAGCAGGGCTCTTATGCGCGCGAGTTCTATACGACCGTGAAGACGGCTTATACGAATCCGGGTTGAGGCTTGTTGACAAATAGGTGCCGCAGCGGAAGTGCCACCTCTCCCCTTGTGGGAGAGGTCGGATCGCATCGTAAGATGCGATCCGGGTGAGGGGTTTCTCTCCGCCCGGTAGACTGGCAGTTGAATCCGCTGATGCAACCCCTCATCCGGCGCTTCGCGCCACCTTCTCCCGCAAGGGGAGAAGGAACAGTACGCCGATAGAGAAGGAGCAGCGACGATGGGCAAGAGGGAAGTCGTTACCGAAACGCCCCGCTACATCAAGCTCAACGCGCGCGACAATGTCGCGATCGTCGTCAACGACTTCGGCTTGCCGGCGGGCACGCGATTTCCGTGCGGCCTCACGCTGCGCGCCTTCGTGCCGCAAGGCCACAAGACCGCGCTCGTCGATATCGACGACGGCGCGCCGATCATCCGCTACGGCGAAGTCATCGGCACTGCCTTGTCGCCCATTCGCGCAGGCGAATGGGTCGATGAGGCACGCATCCGCATGCCCGAGGCGCCGCCCCTCGACAGGCTCGAGATCGCAACCGCCGTGCCGGCAGCGCTGCCGCCGCTCGAGGGCTATACTTTCGAAGGTTATCGCAATCCCGACGGCTCGGTCGGCACGAAAAACATCCTCGGCATCTCGACCTCGGTGCAATGCGTCAAGGGCACGCTGGACTATGCGGTGAAGAAAATCCGCAGCGAGCTCCTGCCCAAATATCCCAATGTCGACGACGTGGTGCCGCTGACGCACGCCTATGGCTGCGGCGTCGCCATCACCGCGCCCGATGCGGTGGTGCCGATCCGCACGCTGCAGAACCTCGCGCTCAATCCGAATTTTGGCGGCGAGATCCTGGTCGTGGGCCTCGGCTGCGAGAAGCTCGCGCCCGAGCGGCTGGTGCCGGAAGGCATTGGTGACGCCATCGTGCGCATGCAGGATGAGGCCTTTGACGGCTTTGGCGCGATCGTGGACGCCGTCATGACCCAGGCCGAGGCGCGCCTGAAGATACTCAACCAGCGCAAGCGCGAGACCTGCCCCGCTTCCGATCTCGTCATCGGACTGCAATGCGGCGGCAGCGACGCCTTCTCCGGCGTCACCGCCAATCCGGCGGTGGGCTTCGCCGCGGATCTCCTGGTGCGCGCGGGCGCAACCGTGATGTTCTCGGAAGTGACCGAAGTGCGCGACGCGATCCAGCTTCTCACGCGCCGCGCCGTCAACGAGGACGTCGGCCGCGCCTTGGTCCGCGAGATGGCCTGGTACGACGCCTATCTCGCCCGCGGCGGCGCCGACCGCTCCGCCAACACCACGCCCGGTAACAAGAAGGGCGGGCTTGCCAACATCGTCGAGAAATCACTGGGCTCGATCGTCAAGTCCGGCTCGAGCCCGATCGCGGGCGTGCTCGCGCCCGGCGAGAAGGCGCGCCAAAAGGGCATGCTGTTTGCGGCAACGCCCGCATCCGATTTCATCTGCGGCACGCTGCAGCTTGCCTCGGGCATGACGCTGCAGGTGTTCACCACCGGCCGCGGCACGCCCTATGGGCTAGCGGCTGCGCCCGTCATCAAGGTCGCGACCCGCAGCGAATTGGCGCGGCGCTGGAAGGACCTGATCGATTTCGACGCGGGCCGTATTGCGACCGGCGAGATGACCATCGAGGAAACCGGCTGGGAGCTGTTTCGCCTGATCCTCGACGTCGCGAGCGGGCGGACCAAACCGTGGTCCGACCGCTGGGGCATTCACAACGATCTCACGCTCTTCAATCCCGCACCGGTGACCTGATGGCGCGGAGCGCTGTCATCGTGCGCCTCAATTTGACTCTCTTTCGTCGCGAGAGCGAACCGATTCGACTTTGTGCGGATGCCGAGGCCGTGGTGGCGGCAGAGAAATAGGTCAGGATTGTTGTCCGGCTTAGTTACAATAGTCCGCTCGCGGGATCGCGCGTTATGGTGTTTACACAAGAAAAAAGAACAGCAATGCCGGTGGACGAGCCCATCCTTAATCTGGATTCGCCTCCTCTGACCGGAACCGAACCGAGGAGGGAATAGATGAGTTCGAAGCCGTTTCCACGTGTCACGAGGCGCCGGTTCCTCAAGCAAACCGGCCTCACTATCGCCGCTGCCGGCGGCGCACCACTGATCTCCGCACCCTTCGTTTCAAGTGCCTGGGCCGACACCAAGACGCTGTCGATCGTGCAATGGAGCCACTTCGTTCCGGCTTACGACAAGTGGTTTGACCAATTCGCCAAGGATTGGGGCGAGAAGAACAAGATTGCGGTCACCATCGACCACATTCCGGTGGCGAACGTTGCCGCGCGCGCGGCGGCGGAAGCCTCGGCCGGATCGGGACACGACCTGTTCGGATGGAACGGCGCTGGCGGCGCGCATCTCTATCGCAAGTTCCTCGTCGACGTCACAAAGCTCGTCCAGTCCGTCGAAAAGAAACACGGCAAGGCTACCACGATCGGTCGGCAGATCGCTTACAACCAGGATGACCACACCTGGTCGGCATTCCCCGACTACTACATCAACTTCCCGGTCATGTACCGAAAGAGCCTGTGGGACGGCATCGGAGTGAAGCCGGACTCGTGGGACGATATCCGCGTCGGTGGCGCCAAGCTGAAAGCGAAGGGCAACCCGGTTGGCATTTCGCTCGGGCACAGCAATGATCCGGAGAATACGTGGCGCGGCGTGCTGTGGAGTTATGGCGGCCACATTCAGGACGAGAGCGGCAAGAAGGTCGTGCTCAACAGCAAGGAGACGGTCGAGGCGGTCAAGTTCGCCGCCGCCCTCTACAAGGAAGCGATGACGACCGACGTACTGTCCTGGAACGATGCCAGCAACAACCAATACATCGATTCCGGGGTGTCCTCGCTAATCATCAACCCGATCTCGGCCTATCGCACCGCACAGCAACTCAACAAGCAGGTGGCCGACGACATCTTCGTGCTGGAAGCGCCCAAGGGTCCGGTACGCAGGCTGATGGCTGGTGCTCCGGAATTTTACGGCATCTGGAAGTTCTCGAAGAACCAGGACGCGGCAATCGCGTTTCTGGAATATTACTCCGATCACTGGGTCGACGCGTTCAAGGCCAGCACCGGGTATAACATGCCCATTTTTGCCAATCTCGTCCCGAAGCCGATGCCGATTCTGTCCGATGACCCGACATCGACGCCGCACGACAAGCTGGCAGTGCTGCAGAATTCTGACCAATGGTCTGCTGCGATTGGCTACCCGGGACCGTCCTGGCCGGCCACTGATGAGATCTACAACAACTTCATCGTCAGCGACATGATGGCCAAGGCGGCAACCGGTGCGATGAGCCCTGAGGATTCGGTGAAGTGGGCTCACCAGCAATGCGAGGCCGTCTTCAACAAGTGGCTGCACAAGGCCTGATGGCCAGCGCCCGGACCGCCTCGAACGGCGGCCCGGGCCATTCCTGCCGCGGCGCAAACAAGAAGAACAACAAGCGCGAGGCGCGCGGGGCGATTTTGTCCGATGCCCGTGCACGCCAGATGGGGGCGAGCGGCGTTTTGCCGCGAGCAGGCGACGGCATGCGCGGGATATGTTTGAAAGTTGGGAGGATCAATGGCTGGCGTACTTGCAAGGGACATCCGCAAAACATTTGGCGACACGCATGCCGTCGACGGCATCTCGCTCACGGTCGCGGATGGTGAGTTCATGGTGCTGCTGGGACCGTCGGGCTGCGGCAAGACGACGCTCCTGCGGATTATCTGCGGGCTCGAGCAACAGACCAGCGGCGACCTCATGATCGGCGGACAGCTCGTCAACGAGATGCCGCCGCGTGCGCGCGGCGTCGCCATGATGTTCCAGAGCTATGGCCTTTATCCACACTACACCGTCCGCAAGAACATCGCTTTCCCATTGCGCACGACGCGCGTGCCGAGTGACGTGATCGACAAGAAGGTCCAGTGGGCCTCGCAACTGCTCGGCATCGATCACCTGCTGGACCGGCGGCCGCGCCAGCTTTCGGGCGGCGAGCGCCAGCGCGTGGCGCTTGCGCGCGCGCTGGTTCGGGAGCCGACCGCGCTTCTCCTGGATGAGCCGCTCTCGAACCTCGATGCCAAGCTGCGCGCTTCGGCCCGCCAGGACATCAAGCAGTTCCAGCAACGCATCGGCGTGACCACGATCTACGTCACCCATGACCAGGTCGAGGCGATGGGCATGGGCGACCGCATCGCGGTCATCGACCATGGACGGATACGCCAGCTCGGCACGCCGGCCGAGATCTATGATGATCCGGCCGACATGTTCGTCGCGACCTTTGTCGGCGCGCCGCCGATGAACCTCATCACCAATAACAGCGGCTATCTCGGTTTCCGCCCCGAAAACTTCCTGCCGAAGGAAATGATCGACGACGGCGAGTTCACCGAATTCTCCTTCCGTGTCGACCGCTCCGAATACCTCGGCGCCGAGCGGATCGTGTACGGCACGATCGACGGCGTCGAGTCCAAGCAGCTCATCACCGCGAAACTGCCGCCGGCTCACGTGCCCGAGGAAAGCATCCGGCCCGGCGAGTGGCACCCCTATGCCGTGCGCAACCATGCGCTCCGCCGTTTCGACAAGGACGGCAAGCGCGTGAGCCGCCACTGATGCGAGGTTTACGTTGATGGTCTCGATTGCTGAACCCGTTGCCAAGCCGGTCTCGCGCCTTCACTTCTTCCTGGACCGGCGCGAGGTGCTTGGCGCCGTCTTCGTCGCGCCGGCGATCCTCTATGTCCTCTTGCTGGTCGGCGTGCCGTTCCTGCTCGCGCTCTACTATTCGGTCAGCGCCTACACCATCTACGACCCGTCATGGCGTTTTGTGGGGCTGACGAATTTTGCGCAGATTCTGCAAAATCCGGTTTTCCTTGGGACGCTCGGCAACACCTTCCTGTTCACCTTCGGATCGCAGTTCCTCGGCCTCGTCCTCGGCAAGTTCGGCGCCTTCCTGCTGCTGCGGCCATTCCCGGGGCGCAGGATCGTCCGCGCGCTGATCATCCTGCCCTGGGTGGTGCCGATCGCGCTGGCGACGGTGGCCTGGCAGTGGATGTTCGATTCGCTCTATAGCGTCATCAACTGGTCGCTGATTGCGCTCGGCATCATCACCCGCGCCGAGGCGCCGAACTGGCTCGGCACGCCGCACCTTGCGATGCTCTGCGTGATCGTGGTCAACGCCTGGCGTTTCTTTCCGTTCGCGATCGTCATCTTCCTTGCCGGCATCACCTCCGTGCCGCAGGACATCATCGATGCGGCCACCGTCGACGGCGCCGGCTTCTGGCGCCGCAACTACCAGATCATCCTGCCGATGATCCTCCCGATCATGACGATCGGCTTGATCTTCGGCATCGTGTTCACCTTTACCGATCTTTCCATCGTCCTTCTCCTGACCAATGGCGGACCGGTGGGCGCGACCTCGGTTCTCGGCTACGAAGGCTTCCAGGTCGGCATCGTCTCCGGCGACGTGTCGCACGGCGCGGCCATCTCGCTGTTCATGTTGCCGGTGCTGTTCCTGCTGGTGATCGGCATGCTGCGGTTCATCCGCCGAAGGGAGATCTGACATGAGGGTCTCCGCCGCCAAAGCCGCCCGCGAAGTCGCGTTCTTCGGCGCGATCGGGCTCTTCGTGCTCATGACGACGTTCCCGTTCTACTGGATGCTGATTACCTCGCTGAAGAGCAACAGCGACCTCTACAACGTCACCAACATCCCGTTCTGGTTCAACCAGGCGCCGACGCTGGAGCACTTCCGCTACCTGTTCTCGCAGACGCTGTTCACCACCTGGCTTTTGAACTCGCTGATCATCGGCCTTTGCGTCGTCGCGATCACCCTCGTTACCGCGTTGCCGGCCGGCTACAGCCTCGCGCGCATGACCGGGCGCACCGGTGAGACGCTGGGCATCGGCATCTTCCTGACCTATCTGGTGCCCCCGACGCTGCTGTTCCTGCCGCTGTCGCGCATCATCAGCGATCTCGGCCTGCAGAATTCGATGTGGTCGCTGGTGCTGGTCTACCCGACCTTTACCATCCCCTTCTGCTCGTGGCTGATGATGGGGTTCTTCAAGGCGATCCCGCGGGAGATCGAGGAGGCGGCGATCGTCGATGGCTGCAGCCTGTTCGGGGCCTTCATCAAGATGGCGGTCCCGCTCTCGCTGCCGGCCATCCTCACGGTCGTGATCTTCACCTTCACGCTGACCTTGCAGGAGTTCGTCTATGCCCTGACCTTCGTGTCGGCGTCGGACCAGAAGCCGATCACGCTCGGGGTCACCACCGATCTCGTGCGCGGCGACATCTTCTTCTGGGGCGAGATCATGGCCGGCGCGCTGCTCGCCAGTATCCCCGTGGCGATCGCCTACAACCTGTTCCTCGACCGCTTCATCTCCGGCATCACCGGGGGGGCGGTGAAATAGGCCGACCGAAGCGGCGCAGGCGAGCCTGCGCGCTGCAGGGACGGGCTTACACTTCGAGGGACGGCGCCGGCGTGGTGGTTTCCACGCTGTACACCAGGCGAAGGTGACTGATGGTGCAGAGCACGCCGTGCTCGGCTTCCCCGGCAAGGCGATCAAGCAGATTGGCCCGGGCTTGATCCTTCTCGGTCAGCGCCAGCGCGCGATAGCGTGCAGCGCGTATGTGGTTTCTCGCTATCATCGTCCTTCTCCGGCATATCAAGCCAGTTGACCCTGGCAGACGAACCTCCCTCTTGTCGATCGGATCGTGCGAGGCCTCTGGTCTTCAAAGTCTCTGTCGGCGCCAACGGAGCCAACGTTCGGTCCGGCGAGCTGTTTCACACGCAGTGCGGCGTACCACCGTGACCTCTGTCACGCAAAGCCGACACATTGTGCCAGCGATTGGGTAAAAAAAGCCTTTCAGAACAGTCATTTCTCCCAAATGATTTGCCCGACGGCTGATTTTCAGAAATGACTGTCAACCTCCGTAAAGAAAAATATTTCGCTTTATCGGAATACGGAATCATGCGTATGTTGCACCCATCCTGATTCCACCAGAGGGGCGACCGCGCATCGCCACGGACGTCGGTTTCGGGATGCGATGGACGCGACGGCGCGGCTTGGCGAGCTGCGGTTGGCGCGGACGAGCGAAATCGCGTGGTCCTGGCCCCCCGACGCTGGGGTCAAGCTTTGCGAATTGATCTTCGCGAAGTGACGGTGGCTAACAAGCCCGGTACACCGAGGAGATCGCGTATAAGCCGTAAACCATCGCGCAGGGAATGCCGGTTGATTTGGCTGCCCTGTTGTTGCTTGCGTGCGTAAGTGCACTTTCCTTGCACGCAAGGCTCACGGGTGCGGCCTGCATCCGGCATTCCCTGCGCCCTCTGACTCTTCGAGGGCGTTGATTTTCAAAACTCGGGCAAATCCTGCCGCGGGAACGATGATGTGCGACCTTGGCGACGTCATTGCGAGGAGCCAACGGGTCCGCGCGAACGCGCGGCCCGATGACAGGCTCCGCGATGACGTGTCCGCCGCAGCACAAAGAGCGAAGGCGGAAGCGATCCAGATCGTCGCCGGGGCGTCATTGTGGATTGCTTCGCGGAGCCTGTCATCGGGCCGCGCTTCGCGCGGACCCGTTGGCTCGCAATGACGAAGTCGAGATGCTCCTGCGAATCGTAGGGTGGGCAAAGCGTAGCGTGCCCACCATTGAGCGTGAGAATGTTGAAAGCTGGTGGGCACGGCGCAAGCACGCCTTTGCCCACCCTACAGCGCCGGACCTAGCTCGCCGCTTCCAGCCGCTCTTCGGTCAGAAGCCGCATCGCGGCATCCGCGTCCATCGGCTCGCCGAAGGCAAAGCCCTGCGCGTATTCGCATCCCAATTGGTAGAGCTCGACCGCATCCGAATCCGTCTCCGCGCCCTCGGCGACGACATCCATGCCGAGATCATGTGCGAGCGCGATGATGGATTTCAGGATCACCGGCCGCGTGCCGCGGCTCGTGGTGCGGACGAAGGATTGGTCGATCTTCAAGGTGTCGAAGGGGAAGCGCTGCAGGTAGGACAGCGAGGAATGACCGGTGCCGAAATCGTCGATCGAGAGCCCGACGCCGAGCTCGCGGATGCGGGTCAGCATCTGCGCGGCGTGCTCGGGGTTGTCCATCACCAGCGATTCCGTCAGCTCGAGCTTGAGCGTGCCGCGCGCCACCGACGAGCGCGACAGCACGGTGCGGATGTCGTGAAGGAGGTCGTGGCGCAGCAACTGTCGCGAGGAGACGTTGACGGACGCAAAGATCGGCTCGCGCGCGCGCATCGCGCGCTGCCATACCGCAAGCTGCCGCGCGGTCTGGTCCATCACGAAAGTGCCGAGATCGACGATCAGGCCGATCTCTTCGGCGATGTTGATGAACTCCGACGGCGACATGCGCCCGAGCTTGGGATGATCCCAGCGCGCCAGCGCCTCGAAGCCGGCGATCGAGCGGTCTTCCAGCCGCACGATTGGCTGGTACAGGATCGCGATCTCCTCGCGCCCGATGGCGCGGCGCAGCTCGCTCTCGAGCGTCAGGCGGTCGGTCTTGCGCGCGCGCATCGCGGGCTTGAAGACGTCGATGCGGTCGCCGCCGATGCGCTTGGAGTGGTACATCGCAAGCTCCGCGTCCTTGATGATCTCGTCGGAGAGCTGGGTCTGCGGATCGGACAACGCAAGACCGATCGAGGCGGTCAAGAAGATCTCGCGGTCGTTGAAGGCGATCGGGGCTCGGATGGTCTTGCGGATGGTCTCGGCGAAATTGGTGATGCGCGCGGGATCCTGCTCGGACAACAGAATCAGGCCGAACTGATCGCCGGCCAGCCGCGCCAGCGTGTCCTGGGGCTTGAGGATGCGCGTCAGCCGCCGCGCCAGCGTGAGCAGGATGGAATCGCCCACCGCAATGCCGACCGAATCGTTGACCTGCTTGAAGCGGTCGAGGTCGATCACCATCAACGTCGGCCGCAGGCTCGGCATGGTCTTGGCGAAATTCGCCACTGCGCCGAGCCGGTCCATGAACAGCTTCCGGTTCGGCAATCCCGTGAGATTGTCGTGCACCGAATCGTGGAGCATGCGCTCCTCGGAGTTCTTGATGTCGGTAACGTCGGTCAGCGTTCCGATCACGCGCGCAACCTCGCCGTCGGAGCCGACCACGGGCCGCGCCTTCAGCGCGAACCACATGAAGTGGCCGTCGGGGGTGCGCAGGCGGAAATCCTGCACCAGACGGCCGCGGCGCTGGTCCAGCACGCTGTCGAGCGCGGCGCGAAAGCGGTCCTGGTCGAGCGGGTGCAGCACTTCCAGCCACTTCGCGGCGGGGCCTTCCAGCGCGCCGCGCTTCAAGCCCAGCAGGCTTTCGGTTTCGGGGCTGGTGAACACCTTGTCGGCGGAGACGTCCCAGTCCCAGATCAGATCGCCGGAACCTGCGAGCGCCAGCGCGCGCCGCTCGACGTCGGAGACGATGCCGGTCGAGGCGCCGCCGGCGAAGGCGTGCTGCATCACCGTGAAGCCGATCAGCATCACGATCAGCACCAGGCCGCCGAGCAGGGCGGGGCCGACGATGTCGTTGGTGACGTAACCGCCGACCGTCATGCCGGCCGCGATCACCCACACCACGAGCAGGAACCAGGTCGGAATCAACAGCACCGCGCGGTCGAAGCCGTGTGTGGAGAGATAGACGATCAGCGCAAAGCCAGCGAAGGCGATCAGCACCAGCGACATCCGCGCGATGCCGGAGGCGACCGCGGGGTCGAACATTGCGAGCGCAACCAGCGAGCCCAGGAAGAACAGCCAGCCCGCCGTGATGTGGGAATAGCGCACATGCCAGCGGGAGAGATTGAGATAGGCGAACAGGAAGACGAGCAGGGTTGCAGCGAGGATCGCCTCGCCGGAGGCGCGCCAGACACGCTCGGCGTTGTTCGACATGTCGAGCACCTTGGCCCAGAAGCCGAAGTCGACGCCGATATAGACCAGCACCGCCCAGGCGAGCGCCGCGGCCGCGGGAAACATGATGCTGCCCTTCACCACGAACAAAATTGTGAGCACGAGGGCAAGAAGTCCGGAGATGCCGATCACGATGCCCTGGTACAGCGTGAAGGAGTTGACCTTGTCCTTGTAGGCATCGGGCTCCCACAGATAGAGCTGCGGCAGCTTGTCGGTGCGCAGTTCCGCGACATAGGTGACGACGGAGCCGGGATCGAGCGTGACGCGGAACACGTCGGCCGTCGGACTCTCGACGCGATCGGGGCGGTCGCCGGTCGAGGGTGTAATCGTGGCGATACGGGAGAGCCCGAGGTCGGGCCACAGCAGGCCCGAGTTCACGATGCGGTAATGCGGCGCGACGATCAGGCGATCGAGCTGGTCGTCGGTGTTGTTGGCGAGCGCGAACACGACCCAGTTCTGCCCGCCTTCGCGGGCGCGGACTTCAATGCGCCGGACGATGCCGTCGGTCCCAGGCGCGGTCGAAACCTGGATGCGGTCGGTATCGCTGTGCTGATGTTCCAGCACGTCGGTGAGGTCGATGGCAGGCGCGTCGCCGCGGACGCTGACGGCGTCAAGCGCGTATGCCGACGAAGCGGCGACAAGAATCACGAGGCCCAGCGCAAGCTGCGCGAGGCACCTGATCAGACGCAATGTCAGTTCTCCGCATGCGACCGCAACCGCGTTCGGTCGTTAAGCGATCATTGCCACGAATGTGAGGGAAATCAAAGGGTTTCCAGCTACCCTTTGGTCGCGAGCGTTAAAGCGATAACACAATTTTGCCAATATGTTCGGAGGTCTCCATCCGCCTGTGAGCGTCCGACGCTTTTTCCAGCGGAAACGAGCTGTCCATCAAAGGTCTTATGCGTCCCTCGCGCAGGAGAGGCATCACCTTGGCCTCGATGGCGGCCACCATCGCCGCCTTGTCCGCATTAGTACGGGGGCGGAGGGTCGAACCGGTATGGGTAAGGCGCTTGACCATCAGCTTGGTGAAATTGGCGGTCGCTTTCGGCGAACCCGACAGGAACGCGATCTGGACGATTCGGCCGTCGACGGCGGCCGCGTCATAATTGCGGTCGGTATAGTCGCCGCCGACCATGTCGAGGATGACATTGGCGCCGACGCCGCCGGTCGCCTTTTTCGTCGCCTCGACGAAGTCCTCGCTCCTGTAGTTGATGGCGTGATCCGCGCCGAGCTTCACGCAGGCGTCGGCCTTGTCCCTGGAGCCGACGGTGACAATGACCTTGGCGCCGAACCCCTTCGCCATCTGGATCGCCATCGTGCCGATGCCCGACGAGCCGCCATGGACAAGCAGCGTTTCGCCCGCCTTCAGCGCGCCGCGCTCGAACACATTGTGCCAGACCGTCATCAACGTTTCCGGCAGCGCGCCGGCTTCCTGAATGGTAAGCGAGGGTGGTACCGCCATCGCCTGCGCATCCTGCGCGATGCAATATTGGGCGTAGCCGCCGCCTGCGACCAGCGACATCACCTTGTCGCCGAGCTTGTGCTTCTTCGCATTCCGGCCTGCGGCCACGACGACGCCGGCAACCTCAAGCCCGGGCAGGTCGCTCGCGCCGGGCGGGGGCGGGTAGTGGCCCTGGCGCTGGGCCACGTCGGGACGGTTGACGCCGGCCGCCATCACCTTGATCAGGATCTCGTCGGGACCGGGCACAGGCACCGCGCGCGTTTCCGGCTGCAAGACGTCCGGACCGCCGGGCTTGTTGAAGCCGATGACGGTCATTTGCGAAGGGACCTGTTCCATGATTTGTCCTTGCGGCAGGCTCATACGAGGCGGCATCTGATTACTCAGCCGGAACAGGGCTGGCAACTGGGCCGGAGGCCGACAAACAGGAGGGTACGCATGCCCATGGAAGACGACGACCGGCCAAAGAAAAAAATCTCGCACGAGATCGGGCAGGATCTGTCGCTGCTCTCGGTCGAGGAGTTGACCGAGCGCATCGCGCTATTGAAATCCGAAATTGCGCGGCTTGAAGAGGCGGCCACGAGGAAGCGGGCGTCGAAGGACGCCGCAAATACGTTCTTCAAATCGTAAGGCTCAAATCGTAATGCACCATGCTGTGCGCGCAAAAAAAGAGCCGCCGGAGACCGGCGGCTTTGAAAGTTGATAACAGGGAGGCGTCAAACAGAGTGGACAGGAGCCACTCGGTGTCCAAACGAGGACGCTGATAGTCATAAACCCGAAAGCTTAATCGATCGTAAGCAAACCATTCTTTTTAGGGCTCGTTATCCATGTCGGTCATTGGCCGAGCTACCCTGCTTTATGTAATTCGCCACATCGGCCGGAAACCATATTGAGGGAAGTCGCTGGACTCTTCGACCGGCCCGAGCAATGATTTGTTCATCATAAGCCGGCGCGCGAAGCCGGGCGGCGTAACCGTTGCGTAAGAGGCGTTAACCATGACGGACCGTTTGCATAACGATGGCGCGTTGGTCCAGTTCAGCGAGCGGCTCACCAATTCGCAGGCGTTTGGCAGTCTGTTTCGTGAAGGCATGGATCTGGTCGAGGAGACCGCGGCCTATCTCGACGGCGTCGGCCGCGCCGAGGCCAAGGCGCTCGATCGCGCCGTCAGCCTGACCTACGCCACCGAGAGCATGCGGCTGACCACTCGCTTGATGCAGCTCGCCTCCTGGCTCTTGCTGCATCGCGCGGTCAAGGAAGGCGAGATGACGCTGACCCAGGCCAACCGCGAGAAGACCAAGGTGAAGCTCTCGGCCGCCGATCCCGGCCCTGCCGATATGATCGAGAAGCTGCCGACGCAGTTGCAGGATCTGATCGCGCGCTCGATGAGCCTGCAGTCGCGCGTCCGCCGTCTCGACACCAACATTCACGCGACGCCTACGGAGCGTACCTCGATCGGCAATCCGCTGGTGCCGCAGCTCAACCGCCTCAAGGCGGCCTTCGAGCAGTAGTAGTTCGCGCCGCAGCGTCGTCGCGCGCGGGTCGCGATCCTTCAAATGCGTGCTCACATGCACTAGATTCGTGCCTGTAGTGAAAGGGCACGACATGTACATTCCGCCTCTTTTCAAGCTGTCCGAGCTCAGCGCGATCCACGCCGCGATCCGCGCTGCGCGCCTGGCGAGCCTTGTGACCGCAACGGCCGAGGGACTGATCGCGACCCCGCTGCCGATGATCCTAAATGAGAGCGAGGGCGAATACGGCACGCTCTACGGTCACGTCGCAAAAGCCAATCCGCAGTGGAAGATGCCCCCAACGGGCGAGGCGATGGCGATCTTCATGGGTCCCGATGCCTATGTGACGCCGTCCTGGTACGTGACCAAAGAGGAAAACGGCAAGGTCGTGCCGACCTGGAACTACGTCGCCGTGCACGCCTATGGGCCGGTGGAGTTCTTCGAGGATGCGGACCGGCTGCTCGCGATCGTGACCCGGCTGACCAATCTGCATGAAGGCAAGCGCGATGAGGCCTGGAAGGTCTCCGACGCGCCGCCGGACTTCATCGCGGCGCAGTTGCGCGCCATCGTGGGCTTGCGGATGCCGATCACGCGGCTCGATGCCAAGCGCAAGATGAGCCAGAACCGGCGCGCGGATGATCGCGCCGGTGTCGTGGCGGGCCTTTCCGCCAGTGCGGACCCGATCGACCGCCAGGTCGCAGCCATGGTTGCAGAGGAAATGGGAGGCGTGCCCGCGAAATAAAAACGCCCCCGCGGGACGCAGGGGCGTTTGTTGTCCGGCCGCAAGCCGACCGGCGAAAAATCACTCCTTCTTGAGGAAGCCCGAAAACTTCTTCTGGAAGCGCGAGACGCGGCCGCCGCGGTCCATGATCTGCTGGGTGCCGCCGGTCCAGGCGGGGTGCGATTTCGGGTCGATGTCGAGGTGCAGCTTGTCGCCTTCCTTGCCCCAGGTCGAGCGCGTCTGGTACTCGGTGCCGTCGGTCATCACGACCGTAATATTATGATAATTCGGGTGAATTTCGGCTTTCATGGCATATCCTTGGAGCCGGCGGCGCCGGTCTGATGTAACGCTGCAATGACGGATTTGGGCGGCTCTATAGCCGATCCCACCCCCCAAAACAACCCATCGAGCCTTCGTATCTTGCCGGATTTGCCAGCCCCCTCCGCGGCGCCTATTTGGGGGTGGACTTATGTGGATGGGCCCATCGGATGAGCGCAGTTGAACGGCTTGAGGAGGAGGATGGCAGGGCGACGCCGCCTGCCGGCCCGGTCGCCACGACCGAGGCGCCGCCGCCGCCCTCGCAGGGCCGTCCCAGGTTGCGCCCGCTGCTTGCGCTCTCGCCCTATGTCGCACGCTATCGCGGACGCGCCATTCTCGCTTTGATCGCGCTGACGATTGCCGCGCTGACCACGCTGATCGTGCCGGTCGCGGTGCGGCGGATGATCGACTTCGGCCTTACGCCGAAGGGCATTGCGATGATCAACAGCTATTTCAGCGTGATGATCGCCGTCGTCGCAGTGCTCGCGCTTGCGAGCGCCTCGCGGTACTACCTCGTGATGACCATCGGCGAACGCATCGTCGCGGATCTGCGCCGCGATGTATTCGCGCATCTGATCTCGCTGTCGCCGGCCTTCTACGATGCCGCGCGATCGGGCGAATTGATCTCGCGGCTCACCGCCGACACCACGCAGATCAAGTCCGCGGTCGGTGCCTCCGTCTCGATTGCGCTGCGCAATCTCATGCTGTTCCTGGGCGCGGCGGCGATGATGGTGGTAACGAGCCCGCGGCTGTCCGGCTTCGTGCTGCTCGCCATTCCGTTGGTCGTGATCCCGCTCGTCGCCTTCGGGCGCTGGGTGCGACGGCTGTCGCGCAATGCGCAGGACACGCTTGCGGATGCCAGCGCCTACGCTTCCGAGCTGGTCGGCGCGATTCGAACCGTGCAGGCCTATACCGGCGAGCAGCTTGCGAATGCGCGCTTCGGCAGCGAAGTGGAGCAGGCCTATGAAGCGGCGCGCACCTCGACCCAGGCACGCGCGGTCCTCACCGCGATCATCATCTTCATCGTCTTTACGAGCGTGGTCGCGATCCTCTGGATCGGTTCGCATGACGTCCTGACGGGCGCGATCACGCCGGGGCGGCTCGGCCAATTCGTGCTCTATGCCGTGTTCGCCGCCGCCGGCCTCGGCCAGCTCAGCGAAGTCTGGGGCGAGGTTTCGGCGGCGTCGGGTGCGGCCGAACGGCTGCTCGAGATCCTGCACGTCAAGCCCGAGATCGCGGCGCCGCCGTCACCGCGTGCGCTGCCGCAGCCTCCGCGCGGCGATGTCGCGTTTGAGGAGGTCAGCTTCGCCTATCCGACGCGACCCGAGGTCCCTGCGATCCATCGCGTGTCGTTCGCGGTCAAGGTCGGCGAGAAGGTTGCGATTGTCGGCCCCTCGGGCGCGGGAAAAAGCACGCTGTTTCATCTGCTGCTGCGGTTTTACGACCCAACGTCAGGCACAATATCCTTTGACGGCGTGGCGGTGCGCCAGGCCGATCCGCAGGCGGTGCGCAGCCACATCGCGCTGGTGCCGCAGGACTCCGTGGTGTTCGCTACAAGCGCGCGGGAGAACATCCGGTTCGGCCGGCCGGATGCGACCGATGCGGAGGTCGAGCGTGCCGCTGATCTTGCGCATGCAAGCGAGTTTATCCGCCGCCTGCCGGAGGGGTTTGCCACCCAGCTCGGCGAGCGCGGCGTGACGTTGTCGGGAGGCCAGCGCCAGCGCATTGCGATCGCCCGCGCGATCCTGCGCGATGCGCCGCTCCTGCTGCTGGATGAAGCGACCTCATCGCTGGATGCGGAATCCGAGACGTTGGTGCAAACCGCGCTGGAGGAATTGATGCGCCACCGCACCACGCTCGTGATCGCGCATCGGCTCGCGACCGTTCTGTCATGCGATCGGATTCTCGTGCTGGATCAGGGCCGCATCGTCGAGCAGGGCACGCATGCCTCGCTGGTTGCCCAAAACGGACTCTATGCCCGATTGGCGCGGTTGCAGTTCGAGGGCGCGTAGGAGCTTAGAGTTTTGTCATTGCGAGCCAACGGGTCCGCGCGAACGCGCGGCCCCGTTGGCTCCTCGCAATGACGGGGCTACCGCTCCGTCAGCTTCAGCTCGATGCGGCGGTTGCGCTTGTAGGCGTCCTCGGTGTTGCCGGGGTCGAGTGGCTGATATTCGGCGAATCCGGCTGCGACCAGCCGCTGCGCCGGCACACCTTTCGAGATGAGATATTGCACCACCGAGATCGCGCGCGCCGAGGACAATTCCCAGTTCGACTTGAAGATCGGGCTGTTGATCGGCCGTACGTCGGTGTGGCCGTCGACCCTGAGCACCCAGGGGATCTCCTTCGGGATCTGCTTGTCGAGGTCCAACAGGGCGCTGGCGACGGTGTCGAGTTCGGAGATGCCTTCGGGCAGTAGCGTTGCCTGCCCGGTATCGAAAAACACTTCCGACTGGAACACGAAGCGGTCGCCGACGATGCGGATGTCGGGCCGGTTACCGAGGATGGCGCGCAGGCGGCCGAAGAATTCCGAGCGGTAGCGCGACAATTCCTGCACGCGCTGCGCCAGCGCGATGTTCAAGCGCTGGCCAAGATCGGCGATCCGGCTCTGCGATTCCTTGTCGCGCTTCTCGGAAGCATCGAGCGCCTCTTCCAGCGCGGCCAATTGCCGGCGCAGCGCGCTGATCTGCTGGTTCAGCACCTCGATCTGCGACAACGCGCGGGCCGAGACGCCCTTCTCCGATTCCAGCGCCTTGCTGAGCTCGGCGTTGCGGCCGGCGGCGTCATTGCCGGCGTTGGCAAGACCCTCATACAAGCCCTTGACGCGGTCGCGCTCGGATTCGGCGGAAGCGAGCCCGGCCTTGAGCTGCGCGACCTCGTCATCGAGATTGAGCTTGCCGAGCTTTTCCAGCGACAAGAGATCGTTGAGCTGGGCGATCTTGGCTTTCAACTCGTCCAGTGCCTTGTCCTTGCCGGTGACTTGCTGCGACAGGAAGAACTGCACGACCAGGAAGATCGAAAGCAGGAACACGACCGACAGCACCAACGTCGACAGCGCGTCGACAAAGCCGGGCCAGTAGTTGAAGCCGGATTCCGAGCGGCGGGCACGGGCAAGGGCCATTCAGGTCTCGCTACGTTTCGGCAGGAACCGGATCATCCCTGCGGGGTGTGGCAGACGGCCTCGATATTGTGGTCGTCGGGATCGAGGACGAAGGCACCGTAGTAATTTGGGTGGTAGTTCGGCCGGATTCCAGGTTTTCCGTTGTCCTTACCACCGGCCGCGATCGCCGCTTCATGAAATCGTTCGACGGTCGCCCAATCCGGCGCCGCGAAAGCGATGTGAGCACCGGTTTGGGGAGTTTCCCGCACCCCGATCCAGAAGAAGGCCTTGGGTGCGACGCCGTAGCCCGCGTACCGCTGGCCCTCTGCATATAACCGCGCGATCCCCAGCGGGGCCAGGGCCCGGTCGTAGAATTTCGTCGACTGCTCGACATCGCGAACGCCGATGGTCACATGATCGAGCATATCGCCTCCCAGGCTAAAGCGCGATGATCATCGCGCTTTAGCTCTTTGTTCGCGCATGATCTTTTCGGAAAACCGCTGCCCACTTTTCCGGATCATGCGCTAGCTCTTTTCCGGCTGTTTCGCGAGCCGCTCCAGGAGGCGCTTGATCTCGCGGTTCTGCTCGCCCTGGCCATCGGCCCATTCCCGGATCATCTGTTGCTCGGTGCGCATATGCGCGACCAGCCCCTGGATCGCCTCGGCGAGGTTCGCCATCGCTGCCGTTGTGCCCCGGCTGCTGCCGACCTCCTCAACCGCCGTCCGCAGCCGGTCGAGCGCGACCGAAACCTCGCCCGTCGGGCCGTCGTCGCCGTAATGGCGCACGGTGGTGGCAAGCCAATCCTCGAGATCGGTGTAGAAGCGGTGTTGCGCCTGGCTCGATTGCAGATCGAGGAAGCCCAGGATCAGCGAGCCGGCGAGGCCGAACAGCGAGGACGAAAACGAGATGCCCATGCCGCCGAGTGGGGCGGCGAGGCCCTCTTTCAGGGTGTCGAACAGCGCCCCGGCATCGCCGCCGACTTTGAGCCCATTGATGATGGTGCCGACCGAACCCACGGTCTCGATCAAACCCCAGAAGGTGCCGAGCAGGCCGAGGAAGACGAGGAGGCCCGTCATGTAGCGGGAAATATCGCGCGCCTCGTCGAGGCGGGTTGCGATGGAATCCAGTAGATGCCGCATGGTCTGCTGCGAAATCAAAATCCGCCCGGTGCGCTCGCCGCCGAGGATCGCGGCCATCGGCGCGAGCAAGGTCGGGTGGCGGTCGATTGCCAGTCCCGGATCGGCGATGCGGAAATTATTGACCCAAGAGACCTCGGGATAGAGCCGGATCACCTGCCGGAATGCCAGGATAATGCCGACGGCGAGCACCACGCCGATCAACGCGTTGAGGCCCGGATTGGCGAAGAAGGCGAGGGCGATCTGCTTATAGAGCACCACGGCCACGAGGCTGCAGGCCACCAGAAACACCAGCATCCGCACCAGGAAGATGCGGGGCGTGGACAGCTTGGTCAGTTCGATCTCCATCGCGGAGCGGGAAGCGGGGCCGGCGGGCATTCTTTCATCCGTAGCAGGGAGCCGATCTTGAGCCTCACTATGGCACAGCGGCGGCGGGAAAAAAGCGTGTGTCCAGCCAAAATGCGGCGTTGCCACGGAACCGAAGTCAGAAACTGGGTGTTGGCTCGCCACGTCGTTCAGAGGAGGCCCAAGCCTTAAATCCCAGCCTGCCGGCAAGACCGGAAGTCCCCATGACCCTCCCGTATCTTGAAGCCCTTGCGGCGATTGCAGTATCGCTCGCGATCCTGATGGCCGTTGGTTGGGCGGTGCTGCAGAAAACCGGTCATCCCGGCTGGGTGGATACCGTCTGGACCCTTGCGGTCGGCCTGGTCGGTGCCGGCGGCGTGCTCCGGCCGGCCGGGGGCGTTTCGCCCGGTGCGCGGCTGGTCGCAGCGTTACCCTCCGGTCGCCTTGGCTTGGTCCGCTATCACGATCCGCGCCATGCGGCATTCGCCAAGAGGTGGGGCTGCCATTCGGCTCGGCGGATGTTCGTCATGGCGAACCAGGCCTTCGGCTCGAATCCGCCGGCGAGAACCGTGAAGCGTATCAATTGCGGACCAGCAAGGTCCTTCCACTCCCCCCACACAAGGACGTGGTGACATGAGCTTCATCTCCACCATCATCGGAACTGCCGAACGGGTGCCGCTGCCGGATGTCGTCATCCGCGCCACAATCCATCATCGTTGCTCGCGCACCGCCGCCCGACTTGCTGGCGGCAGCCGCGAGCGCGACGCCGCGTTCGCCCGCGACATGGCGTGCCGCGCCATCGCCGAGCGCTCTGAGGCCGCCAATACCCAGCATTACGCGGTGCCGGCGGAATTCTTTGCGCGTGTGCTCGGCCCAAACCGGAAATACTCCGCCTGCTATTATAAAAGCGGGGCATCGACCTTGCAGGAGGCCGAGGAGGAGGCGCTGCGCCAGACCGTGGAGCATGCCGATCTCGGCGACGGGCAATCGATCCTCGAGCTCGGCTGCGGGTGGGGCTCGCTGTCGCTGTTCATGGCGCGGCAATTTCCGCGTGCGAGCATCGTCGCGGTGTCCAATTCCAGTTCGCAGCGTGACTATATCGAAAGCGAGGCAGGCAAACGCGGGCTGACGAATCTCCGCGTCATGGCCGCCGATATGAACGAGTTCGATCCGGGCGAGAGCTTCGACCGCATCGTCTCGGTCGAGATGTTCGAGCACATGCTGAACTGGCGGCAGCTCCTGACGCGCCTGCGATCATGGCTGAAGGTCGACGGCCGCTTCCTGATGCACATCTCCACCCATCGCGCCGGCACGTACCTGCTCGATCGCGCCGACCGCGAGGACTGGATCGCGCAGCACTTCTTCATCGGCGGCATCATGCCGAGCCATCATTTGATCCGGCAATATGCCGACCTGTTTGCGATCGAGAAGGAATGGCGCTGGAGTGGCACGCACTATCAGCGCACTGCGCTCGACTGGCTCGCCAATTTCGATTCACGCGCGGACGAGATCGAAGCCGTGCTGCACTCAGTCTATGGCCACGATACGTCTCTGTGGATGCGGCGCTGGCGCCGGTTCTTCCTCGCGACCGCCGGCTTGTTCGGCTATGCCGATGGTGACGAATGGGGCGTCAGTCACTATCGGATGAAAGCGGTTTGAGGCGCCGGCTTGCGGCCTTGGCCGGATCCACAACGAAGGCCCTAAGAGCGCGGATCATCGACGAAATCCACCGGCGTGCCCTTGGAGACGCGGCTTGCAACCTGCTCTGCGTCCCAATTGGTGAGCCGCACGCATCCGTGCGATGCGGCCTTGGATACTTTGCCTGGGTTAGGCGTGCCATGGATGCCGTAACCCTGTGCCGAGAGATTGATCCACACCGTGCCCACCGGATTGTTCGGACCAGGCTTGATCTCGAAGGGCTTCCTCGCGTGCACGCCCTTAAAGTGATACGCGGGATTGTATCGATAGGTCGGGTTGTGGTTGATCGCGGTTACCTTGAAGGCGCCGGTCGGAGAGGGCTTCTCCTCGCTGCCGACGGTCGCGGGATAAAAGCCGATCAGTGCGTTTGAACGATCGAACAGCTTGACCACCTGCCCGTTCTTGTCGACTTCCACGCGGGCTGCCTTCGCTGCCGGGCCGGTGTCGCCGGTATCCACCACCACGATCGACGCGCCGGCGCGATCGAAATGCTGACCGGGGTTGAGCGAAGCGAGCAGCGCCTCGCTCATGTGGAATTTTTCGGCCAGGCCCTCCCGCGGGCTGGTGTAGCTCAATTTCGGAATGTGCTTCATGTCCTCCATCCTGCTTGGCAGGTGATGCAGGAACGGGCCGGCAACGTCCTTTTCGGTAATGGTGTAGTTCGCAAGCGCCGCCCGGTCGTCGGTCTTCAGCTTTTGCCAGACGTCATCGCTCGGCTTGTCGGAAGGCGGCGATTGCTGCGCTTCGGCATAGCCGCGCAGCGCCTTCTTCGCGTTCTCCCCGAATTTTCCGTCGATCTCGCCCGGCGAGAAATGGGCGCGAGCGAGCAGTACCTGAAGGCGGACGCCGAACGGCGTGGGCTTCTCCGATGAAAATGCCTTTGGCGAAAATTCGGCGGAGTTGATCGCATCCGGCGTCAGGCTCGCTGCCTGCAGAGGTGTTGCTGCCAGCGCGATGATCAGGGCGAGACACAGGCGGGAGGCGGAGCATGCGCAGTGCTCGAAACGCGCGGTTCGCTGGAGCGCCATAAGCTTAACCTCCCTCCGAGCCTTAACGGAAATCGAGGCTGCGTGTTCCTCGTCATTCCGGGGCGCGCGGAGCGCGAGCCCGGAATCCATCCGGCCGCAGAGCAAGTGGGAGAACGGATTCCGGGCCCGCGCCAAGAGGCGCGTCCCGGAATGACGGAGAGAGTTACTCGTTCGCGCCTTCAATCGCCGCGATCAGGCCTGCCGTGACCTCTTTTGTCGTCGCCTTGCCGCCAAGATCGGGCGTGTGCAGGCGCGGGTTCGCGGTCACGTGTTCGATCGCCTTCATCAGGCGGCTGGCGGCCGCTCCCTCGCCGAGATGATCCAGCATCATCACGGCGGACCAGAAGGTGCCGACCGGATTGGCGATGCCCTTGCCCATGATGTCGAACGCGGAGCCGTGGATCGGCTCGAACATCGACGGAAACGTCCGCTCCGGGTTGAGGTTCGCCGTCGGCGCGATGCCCAGCGAGCCGGCGAGCGCAGCGGCCAGGTCGGACAGGATGTCGGCGTGGAGGTTGGTTGCCACGATCGTGTCGAGCGACTGCGGCCTTGTCACCATGCGCATGGTCATGGCGTCGACCAGCATCTTGTCCCAGGTGACGTCGCGGAATTCGCCCGACACTTCGCGCGCGATCTCGTCCCACATCACCATGGCGTGGCGCTGCGCATTCGACTTGGTGACGACCGTCAGGAATTTGCGCGGCCGCGACCGCGCCAGGGCAAACGCAAAGCGCATGATGCGCTCGACGCCGGCGCGGGTGAACATCGAGACGTCGGTTGCGGCTTCCAGCGGCGAACCCTGGTGAACGCGGCCACCGACCCCGGCATACTCGCCTTCCGAGTTCTCGCGCACGATCACCCAGTCCAATTCCTTGTCCGTCACGCTGCGCAAGGGCGAGGTGATGCCGGGCAGCACGCGCGTTGGCCGCACATTGGCGTACTGATCGAACGGCTGGCAGATCGCGAGCCGCAACCCCCACAGCGTGATGTGGTCGGGGATATCGGGATGACCGGCGGAGCCGAACAGGATGGCATCGTGCTTCCGGATCAAGTCGCGGCCGTTCTCCGGCATCATGCGGCCGTGCTTCTTGTAGTGCTCGCCGCCCCAGTCGAAATGGTCGAATTCGAACCTGAACCGGCCCTCGCGGGAGGCGATCGCGTTCAAGGCCTCGACCCCCGCGCTGATGACCTCGGTGCCGATGCCGTCACCGGGAATGGCGGCGATCTTGTAGGACTTCATGGCGGGACTCCGTGCGGGCGTTTGGTGGGCGATAGCGGCGACTAAAAGCGCGCGCGGGCGCGATCTTCAAGCCGCATTGAATTATACAAATTATTGCAATAATGTCGCGATCATCCCCCGGAGCCGGAATGGACCTGCACCAGCTTCGCTGCTTTCTCGCCGTTGCGGAAGAGCTGCATTTCGGCCGCGCGGCGCAGCGGCTCAACATGCTGCCATCGGCGCTCGGCCGTCATATCCGCCTGCTCGAGGAGGAATTTGGCACGCAGCTCCTGTTGCGCACCACCAGGAACGTCGCGCTGTCCCAGGATGGCACCGCCATCCTCGCCGATGCCGGGAGCCTCGTCGCGAAAGCCGATGAACTCAAGCGCCGGATTCGCGAGCGTGGCCGCAAGCGCGCGCATGCCCTGAGGCTGGGCGCGATCGACACCGCCGCGGCCGGGCTGGTTCCGATGCTGCTGCATGATTTCAGGAGCCGGCGGCCCGACGCCGCGGTGCAGCTCCTGGAGGACAAGACGATCCGGCTGTTGCCGCGCCTCCTGTCCGGCCGGCTCGACCTCGCGTTCGTCCGGCCGCCCGGGCATCGCGACCGGCGGCTCGAATTCCGGATGCTGTTCCACGAGACCGCGGTGGTCGCCGTGCCGACCTCGCACAGGCTTGCGAGCCGCAGGCGGCTAGCCATCAAGACGCTCGCGGAGGAGCCGCTGATCGTGCCCGATCGCCGCTCGCGGCCGCACAGTCATGACCTCACGATGAAACTGTTCGCGGAAGCCGGCCTGCGCCCGGTCATCGCGCAGGTGGCAGAAGAGAAGCAGATGATCGTCAATCTGGTTTCGGCCCATATCGGGCTTGCGATCGTGCCGCGCTGGGCGTCACGGCTTGCCGTCACCGGCGTCCGCTACATTCCGCTCGATGTCCGCGCCGCCGGCCGGCTCGACATGCTGCCGCTTGCTGCGGCCTGGCTACGCGGCCCGCAGGACCCGCTTCGCAGCGAGATCATGGCGACGCTGAAGGCGAATTTGCAGCGGTATGCTGCGCAGGCATAAGGAACGCAGGGCGAATTCAGTGGCGGATGCCAACCGGCGAAGCGCCGGGTAGCATGAGCGAATTGATGTCGCTGGGCTGCTCGGTGTAGCTGGCCCCGAACTGCAGGCTGAGATTCGAGGTCGGGCGGATCTCGACGCCGGCATGCGCGCTGTAGCCGTTCAGCGCGCCGGAATTGGAGTCGAAGGGGGCAAATGGATTGCCGATGCCGGAATTGTATTTCAACGTGTCGACGCCGCCAAAAAGGGTGACGGGCGAATTCTGGAAGTTGTAGCCGAACTGCGTGCCTTCGACGTGAATCGAGCCGAAATTGTCGAACGCTGCATCCTGGCTGATGCCGCTCAGGCCCAGGCTGGCGCGTTCGCTGCCGACAAACCAGCCATTCCCGAAATTGTACCGCGCATAGGAAAAGCCGCCGCTGTCGGCCGCGCGGCCATCAAAGCTCGGAAAGTTGCCATAGGTGACTGGGCCCTGGCTGGCGGAGAAACTGCCAAGGCCGAAGGGCGAGTCCGGAATCCAATAGGATAAAGGGGCAGCCTGGGCGTGGGCCGTTCGCACGCCGAGGCAAAGCGCCGCCAATACGAGTGCGAAACCGAGCCTGCCTGACAAGATGAACATCCGAGCTACCGACAAATGTTTTGAAACTATACGCGCCTGATCTCGGGAACGCCAGCGTGGCAATGTTTCCCATCGTCTCAAGCGCAGATGCGATGATTTCTCCTGCAGGTTCCACCATCGTCGGCGCCCGTAGGAGCCCGACGCCCCGCGGCGCAAGACGCAGACTTTGATGGCCGCGAGAATCTGCCATAGTAAATCAGGTTCCTGCTGCAAGCGCCAAGGGGGCGAATATAGGCCGTGACGCAAAACATACTCACCCCGCTCATCCCGCCGCCGATTCCGGCCGAGGCGTTCACCGATGCCGCTTTGGCCGTGGGCCGCCTGGAAGCGATCTATGAGCGCAACACCAAATTCCTGCGCGATCACTTCGAGGCGTACATCAACGGCGCGCCGCTCGTCTCGCGGGTGCGCGCCAATTATCCGTTTGTGCGGATGACGACCTCGACCCATGTGCGGCTCGACTCGCGCCTTGCTTACGGCTTCGTCGCGGGGCCGGGCGTCTACGAGACCACGGTGACGCGGCCGGATTTGTTCCGGAGCTATCTCACGCACCAAATCCGACGGCTGATCGAAAACCACGGCGTGCCGGTGGAAATAGGCCAGTCGGCTGAGCCGATTCCGATTCATTTCGCCTATCGCCGGGACATCAACATCGAGGCTGCGCTTTCTCCCGGTGACAAATCCGGCGTTGTGCGCTTGCTGCGCGATCATTTCGACGTGCCCGACCTCGCCACGATGGATGACGCGATCGCCAACGGCACATTGCAGCCTGTCCCCGGCGCGGCGGAGCCGCTCGCCCTGTTCCGCGCGGCCCGCGTCGATTATTCGTTGCGCCGGCTTTACCACTATACCGGGACCGATCCGGAGCATTTCCAGAATTTCGTGATCTTCACTAACTACCAGTTCTACATCGATGCCTTCGCTGAAGCGTGCCACAAGCGCCTGGCGGCCAGCGAGATCGGGCCCGAGGCCTTTGTCGGCCCGGGCAATGTGATCACGAAGAATGCGCGCCTTGGCGGCGGCACCACGGGGGTCGCGCCAGAGCGCATGCCGCAGATGCCGGCCTATCATCTGGTCGAGCCCGGCTATCGCGGCATCAGTCTGATCAATGTCGGGATCGGTCCATCCAACGCGCGCAACGTCACCGATCATGTCGCGGTGCTGCGACCGCACGCCTGGCTGATGCTCGGGCATTGCGCCGGCCTGCGCAACTCGCAGCGACTCGGCGACTACGTCCTCGCCCACGGCTATGTGCGCGAGGACCATGTGCTTGACCAGGAGCTGCCGCTGTGGGTGCCGATCCCGGCGCTGGCCGAGGTGCAGGTGGCGCTGGAGGAGGCGGTCGGCGAAGTGACGGGGCTCGAAGGTTTCGAGCTGAAGCGGTTGATGCGCACCGGGACGGTCGCGAGCGTGGACAACCGCAACTGGGAGATTGGCGGCCCCTCCATGATCCGGCGCCTGTCGCAATCGCGCGCGATCGCCCTCGACATGGAGTCGGCGGCGATAGCCGCCAACGGCTTTCGCTTTCGTGTCCCCTACGGGACGTTGCTGTGCATCTCCGACAAGCCCCTGCATGGCGAGATCAAGCTCGCCGGCATGGCGAGCGATTTCTATCGGCAGCGCGTCGGCCAGCATCTGACGATCGGGTTGAAGGCGCTCGAGCGGCTGAGGGAGCAGCAACTGGAGCGATTGCATTCGCGCAAGCTCAGGAGCTTTGCCGAAGTCGCGTTTCAGTGACGCTTCGCACAGAGCGGTGATTGGCTGGATCGCAGGATCGAAGCGCTGCCGTGTGCCGGGACGCAGCTGGGGCCGATCGTCGCAGGTCTCCTCGCGCCCGCATGACTGATCCCGGCAGGTTGGATAGTTTGCGACCGATTCGATAAGGGGCTGGGGCCAGTGAACATCCTTGGGATCAACGCGGTCTATCACGAATCGGCAGCCGCGCTGCTCGTCGACGGCAAGCTCGTCGCCGCCGTCGAAGAGGAACGCTTCAATCGCATCAAGCACGGCAAGGAGGCGGACTTCGACAACCCGCATCAATTCCCCGAGCGTGCGATCCGTTACTGCCTGAAGCAGGCCGGCCTCACCGCCGCCGATATCGATCACGTCGCATTCTCGTTCGACCCGAAGTCGCGCCGAAAGCAGTATCGCGCCGAGTGGTGGGATCCGCGGCTCGAGGAAACCTTCCGGCTGCGGATGGGCGAGGTGCCCGCTGTCGCCGACGAGCTCTTCGGGCGTTCGCTGGGGCAAAGGCTTCATTTCGTCTCTCACCATCTGGCCCACGCCGCTTCGGCGTATTTCCCCTCAGGCTTCGATCGCGCGGCCATCCTCAGCATCGACGGGATCGGCGAGGTGGCCGGCTCGACGCTCGCGAAGGCCACAGGCAACCGCATCCAGACCATCGAGACGTTCGACTATCCGCACTCGCTCGGCTTCCTGTGGGAAGTGTTCAGCGGTTATCTCGGCTTCTCGCACTACGACGCCTCGAAGGTCATGGGGCTTGCGGCCTACGGCAATCCCGAGGTTTTCCGCGGCGAATTCCAGTCGATCCTGCGCGCCGGCAAGGAGGATTACGCGGTCGATCAGCGGGCGCTTGGCTTTCAATCGACCAAGTTCGACCGGCTGGAGTCCCTGTTCGGCCCGCCGCGCTGGCAGGATGCCGGGATCGAGCGGCGCCATGCCGATATCGCGGCCGCGCTGCAGGAGGCCACCGATGCTGCGGTCACAGCGCTGGTTCGGCGCCTCAAGCGCAAGGTGCCGTTCGACAATCTGTGCATTGCTGGTGGCGTCGCGCTCAATTGCGTGACCAATGAGGTGATCCGGCAATCGGGTGAGTTCTCCGATGTATTCATACCTTCCGCGCCGCATGATGCGGGCACCGCGATCGGCGCCGCCCTGGTCGTGCATTGCGCAAAGGAGAAAAAACCTCCGCAGCGCGGCTACTCCACGCCGTATCTGGGTCCGGCGTTCGACCGGCGCGATATCCTTGCCGCCGTCAAGTCGGCCGGCCTCACGCCCCACCGCAGCAAGGCGCCGGCGCGCGAGGCCGCGGAGATGATCGCCGACGGCAAGATCGTCGCCTGGTTTCAGGGGCGCATGGAGTTCGGGCCGCGCGCGCTCGGCAACCGTTCGCTGCTCGCCGATCCGCGCCGGCCGGACATGCGCAGAATCCTCAATCAGAAGGTCAAGCACCGCGAGGATTTTCGTCCCTTTGCGCCGAGTGTGATGGCCGAACTTGCCGACGAATGGTTCGAGGTCGGCGCTCACCTGACGAGCCACGAGTTCATGCTGTTTGCGCCCCAGGTCAAAGCCGAGCGGCGCGATCGTATCCCCGCGGTCCTGCATCAGGACGGCACCGCGCGGGTGCAGCTCGTGAGCGAGATGTCGAACCCCCGTTTTCACGAGCTCCTGTCCTGCTTCCATGCCCAGACCGGCGTGCCGCTCGTCGTCAATACCTCCTTCAACGACAGCGAGCCCATCGTTTGCACGCCGACCGACGCGATCGTCACCTTCCGCAAGTCCGGCATCGACGCGTTGTTCATGGACGACGTGGTTCTGACGGCGCAGACCTGACCAAAGTCCTTTTGGCCCGCCTGCGATCGACAGCCTGGTCGAGCTCCGCGCCCCGCGCCGGCCAATATTCGATTTGAACCACCCTTGGACAGACGGACACCAACGAGCACGACGCAAGGCGTAGTTTTAAGCCTCGGAGGGGGGTGCTTTCGCCCAATGGAGGATTCGCATGTCCGTGCAACGCAAATTATCCGCAGCAGCGCTGCTCGCTCTCATGGCGACGACCGCGATGGCCACGAGCGCCAACGCGTTTCAGCCGCGCAAGCTTCGTTGCGATCTTTACAACAACTGGTGGGCCTGCGGGACCATGATCGATCAGCAAACGCTGTCTCCCGAACGACGCCGCGATCAGTCGCCGACTTACATGGACTTCAATGATCCGCGTTACAACTCCTCGATGCGTGACGGAGGTGGTGGCGGCGGAGGCGGAGGCGGCGGTGGTGGTGGTGGCGGCGGTCGTTAGCCACAAGCTACCCGGCCGAAGACATGACGCTGCCGGAGGTGCCGGCAGCGTTAGCTCGATGAGCCGTTACGAGCTGGCGCAGGGAACGCCGGTCGCGGAGCGGAGAATCGGCTGGGCGGATTTTCCGCACTTCATCATATTTTTACGATGTCGAGGCTCGATTGCCGAGGCGGGCGGGCGCCGCGCTGCAGCAGCCGCTAGAGTCCAGCGGAAATTGGTCGCCAGTCATTAACCCTCCTCGGGCAACTTTCAGGTCCGGATTAGGGAAAACTCAAGCGAAGCTTCTGATGATCGAGGGATGCGCGATCACTCCCAACGCTATGGCTTGACAGCGAGACTCTCGATCGGTCTCGCGGGCTTGCTGTTTGGCGCCATCATCGTCGGCATTTTTGCGGCCGACGCGCGACAGCGCTATGACCAGGCCATTGAGGCTGCGAAAAAGGACACGCTGAATTCCGCCGAGATTCTGGCCGAGCACACCAGGCTGACATTTCGAATTTTCGACAACGCTCTGCGGGAAGCCGAGGCGATCCGCCGGAATGATCTTCAGGGAGCCTACCCTTCGCCGGGTGCTGCGCATTGGGCATTGCACCATCTGGTACAGACCTCGCCTGCCATGGTCGCGATCGGCTGGACCGACGCACAAGGCAATCTGCAGGCCTATTCCGACGATCATGCCCCGCCGCGCAGCAATATCTCCGACATGGCTGATTTTGTCGCGCAGCGCGATCACAATGACATCGGTCTTTTCGTCTCTCCGCCCGACCTTTCGGCGGCAGGGGACCGCTGGCTCAGCGCGGTCTCCCGGCGATTGACCAATCCGGACGGCAGCTTCGCAGGGGTCGTCACGGCGTCGATCGATCAGTCGTACTTCAACAAGCTGTATCGGTTCGTCGACCTGGGCAAGCTTGGTTCGATCACGTTGATCCATCGTGAGGGTCGCGTTCTCGCGCGCGAGCCCTTCGTTAAGGGCATCATCGACAAGCCGATCGCGGCGCCGCGGCTTCCATCACTCTTCCGTGATTCGTCCGGCTCTTTCGAAAGCGTCAGCCCAATCGACGGAGTGCCCCGCGTGGTCGGCTTCAGGGCGGTACCTGGTCTGCCGCTCGGCGTTTTTGTAACAAGAGCCCGGTCCGAGGTGTTGGCGGAGTGGTACCACTTCCTTTACGTTAGCGGCCCAGTAACCTTGCTCATCATTCTCGGCGTCCTTATCGGCACGCTGCGGCTGCTTCGACAAACCCGTCTTCTCGCGGAAGACACAAATGCTCTTGCGAACACCGCGGCGTCATTTGAACAAACGAACAAGCGGTTCCACGCCGCGCTGTCCAGCATGTCGCAAGGCCTGTGCCTGTTCGACGCCGAGCGGCGCCTCGTCATCTGCAATGACCGCTTCCGCGAGATCTATGGCTATCCCGAAGATCTGGTCCGGCCGGGAACGCCCCTGAAGTCGATCCTCGATAATATCGTGGCCCGGGGCGCGAAGCAGGGCGACATGACGGTCGAAGAGTATATCGACGGGCTGAGGACGAACGGCGCCGAGACCGTCTTCAACCTCGACGGTCGCATCATTTCAATCATCCGGACGCCGACGGCCGACGGCGGCTGGGTGGCGACGCACGAGGATATTACCGAACTGCGGCTCAACGAGCGGAAGCTGGCTTCGACCGCAGCCGAGCTTCGGCTGAGCAACGAGCGCTTCGCCGCGGCGATCAGCAACCTGCCCCAGGGATTTTGCGTGTTCGACGCAGAGCAGCGGCTTGTGATGTCAAACCGCCGCTTCCAGGATTTCTACGGCTATTCGGATGATCTGCTCCAGCCGGGCACGTCCATCCAGACATTTGCGGCAGACCTGGCTCACCGGGGCGTCGTGCCCGACATGCCGCTTGAAAGGCTGCCGGACCTTGCTCCGCATGAACAGCACCGGTCGGTCGCGCAAGTAGGCGGTCGCGCGATCGCAATCCTGCGGCAGCGCACAGCGGAAGGTGGCTGGGTCTCAACGCACGAGGATATCACCGAGCAGCGCCGCGCCGAGGAGCTTCTGGCCGAAAAAGCCGCGGAGCTCCGGCAAATCAACGAACGATTCGACGTCGCCGTCAGCAACATGCCGCTCGGAATCTGCCTGTTCGATGCCGAGCTCCGGGTGGTGATGTTCAACGAGCGCCTGCGCAAGATCTACGATTTGCCGGCGGGACTGTTAAGGCCGGGCCTGCCGAGGCACGAGCTCGTGCACGCCATGGCGGCGAAGGGCTTTGTCCCCGACAACATGTCGGTCGATGAATTTGCCGACTTCGTGCCGGAAGGTTCGCGGCAGTTGATGATCTCCGAAAGCGGCCGAACGATCTCGACTTCCCGCGCACCGATTCCGGGCGGCGGCTGGATCGTCACCCATGAGGAGATTACCGAGCAAAAGCATGCCGAGCGCTTGCTGGCGGAAAGCGCCGCAGCCGTGAAACGGGCCAGCGAACGCTTCGAGATCGCAATCAACAACATGCCCCAGGGAGTTTGCCTGTTCGACGCGGAGCAGCGCGTGGTCGTGGCAAACGCGCGCTATGCCGAGCTCTACCACCTCGAGGTCGACCAGGTGAGCCCGGGTACCACGTTGCAGCAGATTCTCGAGTATCGGCGTGAGCAGGGCACCAATTTTGCGGTCGCCCCTGAGGTCTATCGCAGCGTCAATATCAGGAAGAGCCAGGAGGTTCAGGAACTGGCCGATGGCCGGATCGTGTCGATTTCGCGCGCGACGATGTCGGACGGCGGCTGGCTGACCACGCATGAAGACATCACCGAGCGCGCGCAGAGCGCGCGCAAGATCGCCTACCTCGCTCAGCACGACATGCTGACCGGCCTCGCCAATCGCGCGCAATTCACCGAAAAGCTCGACGAAGTCTGCAAGCGGCACAAGCGTCACGGCAGCAGTTTTACCGTGCTGATGCTCGATCTCGACAGGTTCAAGGCCGTCAACGATACGCTCGGACATGCGGCCGGCGACCAGCTCCTGAAAGAGGTGGCGCTGCGCCTCAAGGAGACGTTGCGCGAAACCGATGTGCTGGCCCGGCTTGGCGGTGACGAGTTCGCGATCATCCAGGATGGCGAGGCGCAGCAGCGCCAGGCGGCGATTGCTGTTTCGCTCAGGATCGTCGATGTGCTCGGCAAGCCGTTCGAAATCGATGGCCAGCAAGTCAACATCGGCACCAGCATCGGCATCGCTTTTGCGCCGGAGCATGCAGCCGATCCCGGCGAGTTGTTGAAATGCGCCGATCTTGCGCTCTATGCAACAAAGGCGGCGGGACGAAATGACTTCCGCATCTTCAGCCCGGACATGAGCCACGCTGAAGACGCGCAACGCGCCGGCGAGTTGCGGGACGCCATCGCCAGGCATGAATTCGAGCTGTACTATCAACGGGTCGTCGATGCGCAGACGCAGGAAATCCGGGGCGTGGAGGCGTTGGTGCGATGGCGTCATCCAAAGCGCGGGTTGCTCGGTCCCGACAAGTTCATCCCGCTCGCGGAGTCCACAGGTCAGATCGTGCCGCTCGGTGAATGGATTCTGCGGCAGGCTTGCGCGGATGCCAGGTCGTTCCCGGAGCAAATCAAGGTTGCTATCAACATCTCGGCCGTCCAGTTCCGCAAGGGCAACCTGTTCGACGCTGTGCTTTGCGCGCTGGTCCAGAGCGGGGTGTCGTCGAATCGGATCGAGCTGGACATCACCGAGACGACATTGCTCGATCAAAACGCGGCGCATCTGGCGACGATGCGGCAACTCAAAAATCTCGGCGTTGGAATCGTGCTTGACGACTTCGGCACCGGATACGCGTCGATGCAACATCTCATCAGCTTCCCGTTCGACAAGATCAAGATCGACAGGACGTTGACGCAGGAAGCGCCAACGCGCCGCGATTGCGCCGCCGCGATCTCCTCGATCCAGGCTCTCGCCTGCGGTCTCGGCATCGCAACAACCGCGGAGGGCGTGGAGACAACGGAGCAGGCGGATTACCTCGCGGCTGCGGGCGTCGATCTCCTTCAGGGATATCTGTTCGGGCGTCCGGTCCCGCTTGATCAATTCAGCCAGGATCGCCCCCCGATGCGCGATGGCATGGTCGCCTGACCAAAGAGAGTTCAGAAGCTTGCGTCTCGCGATCTGGCAATGGCATCGCCCGCTTGCCGCACCGGAGGTATAAGGGTGGGCTCTGCGCCGCCCGAGTCTGGTCGGCCGGTCTTTTCGGCGGCGATGCCAGTTGAAGGCGGCAACCGGGGTGCTATCGTCGGCCTCGTCGTTCGGCAAACCGGAGTATGTCTGTGAGAACGATCACGGCATCGGCGGCGAAGCAACTCGGCAAGTTTCTGTCGAAGGATTTCCGCAAGATCTTCGGCCCCGCTTACGCCGAGACGGCCGACCGGCTCGGATCGATGGCGCGCAGCACCATCGAATGCCTGGGCAGGAGCGATGCCCTCTATCACAATCTCGAGCACACGTTTCTGGTTACCCTGGTCGGACGCGATATACTGCAAGGCCTTGCACTCGTCCATCGCATCGAGCCGGATGAGTACAGCCATCTCATCACCGCCTGCCTGTTGCATGATATCGGCTATGTCCGGGGCGTCCTGAGCGGCGATACCGAGACCGAGTATGTGATCGATCAGGAAGGCACGAAGGTCACGGTGCCGCGCGGGGCATCGGATGCTGCGCTGATGCCCTATCACGTCGAGCGCTCCAAGATGTTCGCGCTGGAGCGGCTTGGACCCTCCCCGCTGGTCGACGCCAAGCGGATCGCAAGGGCGATCGAGCAGACCCGGTTTCCCGCAAGCATCGACCATACTGTCGAGACGGTCGGCCTGGAGCCGAAGCTGGTGCAGGCCGCCGATCTGATCGGGCAATTGGGCGACCCGCTCTATCCGAAAAAGGCGAACGCCTTGTTTTACGAATTCGAGGAGACCGGGCTCAACCGGCAGTTCGGATATTCATCGCCGGCGGACCTGATCGACAAATATCCCGCCTTCTTCTGGAATTCGGTGTCGGACCACATCTGCGAGGGGACAAAACTCCTCAACCTGACGGTTTCGGGCCGGCAGTGGATCGCCAATCTGCATCACCACATCCTCTGTGCGGAGAATGCCAACCGCATGATGGGTCCCCAGCGGTAGCGCTGTGAGGACATCACGCCGGTCCTTTCGGAATGGCCCGCAGCCCGAGGACCGAACGGTCTACCTGGCCTTGATACCGGCGGCGCGGATCACTTTGCTCCACGTCTCGGTTTCATCCGCCACCAGTTCCGAACTCGGGCGGCCGTCCCCGGCATCGGCTCGCCGCCGAGAGCTCTATATTATTCGGTGTGGGTCAACAGCCCGAAGTCGACTCCTGCGTGCTCTCGACTTACGCTCGACCAGATATCGAGGGGAGATCGTACGTCACCAGTGCAAGCGGATAATCCGGAATCGATGGCAGGTGTTCTCGCGCCATGAAGCAGATCCAGGTTCTCATCGCCGGCGGCGGCCCGGTGGGCTTGACACTCGCGCGAGACTTGGCGCGTCGTGGCATCACCTGCGTTTTGGTGGAGCGCAATCGCACCACCACACGTCATCCCAAAATGGACATCACGAACGCCCGCAGCATGGAGCTGTTCCGACGGCTCGCTTTGGCGGACCAGCTCCGGGCCGTGGCAGTGCCTGAGAGCAGCAATTTCGACGTCTCCTGGATCACGTCGCTTTCAGGGCACGAGCTGCATCGCTTCCAATACCCGAACGTCACAGAGTGGTGGCGACTGATCCGCGATACCAACGACGGCAGCATGCCGGGCGAGCCGCCAATGCGGGTGTCGCAGGTGGAGATCGAGCCGGTGCTGCAGCGTAGCATCCAGGCCGATCCTCGCGTCGAGGCGCATTGGGGCGTCGCCTTCGAGGAGCTATCGCAAGATGCAGACGGGGTGACCGCGACGCTCCGCACCGCGGACGGGCGGACCGAACAGGTGCGCTCTACTTACCTGGTCGGTTGCGACGGAGGTCAAAGCCAGGTGCGCAACTGTCTTGGCATTCGCCTTGAAGGTCAATCGCGCGTGATGCAGCGCTTCATGACGCACTTCCGCTCCAGGGCGACCAACGTGCTGCAGCGTTGGGGAGTGGCTTGGCATTATCAATCGGCTGTCGGCACGCTGATCGCGCAGAACGATCGCGACACATGGACCCTTCAGACGCGATGGCCGGCAGGTGTTGCACCTGAGGCGGTGGACCCGCACGGGCTGCTGCGGGAATTTGCAGGCTGCGACTTTGAATACGAAATCCTGGTTGCCAACGCCTGGACTCCGCACCTGCTCGTGGCGGAGTCCTATGGGACCGATCGGGTCCTGCTGGCAGGCGACGCTGCTCATCAATACATTCCAACCGGCGGTTATGGCATGAACACCGGCATCGGCGATGCTTGCGACCTCGGCTGGAAGCTCGCCGCAATCTTGCATGGCTTCGGAGGTCCAGGCCTGGTGGCGTCGTATGATGCCGAGCGACGTCCGATCGGCCTTCGTAACCGGGCGGCTTCTGCCCGTCATAGCCAGGTGCGCGCTGAAATCGGAGCGCTTTACCATCCTGACTTGGCGGCGCCGGGATCGCGGGGCGAGGCGGCACGAGCCCAGGCAGGACTGCGCATCGCTGCCTTAGGCAACGCCGAGAACGAGAGCTTTGGCATCGAGCTCGGCTATGCTTACAGCCACTCGCCGATCATCTGCAGCGAACCCGGCGCGAAAATCCCGGGAGATCCTTTGCGCTACTTGCCGACAAGCGTGCCTGGAGTGCGCATGCCCAGCGTGGTGATGGGCGACGGCACGCCGATCTTTGATCGCCTCGGGCCGTGGTTCACGCTCGCCTGCTTCGGGGTGAGTCCCAGCGAAACACTCGTGGCCGCCGCCGCCAAAAGAGGTGTGCCGATGACGGTGATACGGAGTGAGGCGCCCGATCTGACAAACATCTATGGTCGGGGGCTTCTGCTGGTGCGACCAGACCAGCACATCGCGTGGCGCGGCTCCGGCTGCGATGACTCGCATGTCGCCGACGGCATCATGGCCCGTGTGTTGGGTTGGCAGGAAGGAACACAATGACGCGGTTGGAGGAAGGAGCCCTGACCGGTTCAACTGCGACCGGGGCTTGGACCAGGAAAAGCTTGCTGCAGGACGGGGGATTTTTGACGGAACGGCAGGATAGCGCCGGCCTACACCGCCTTCAAAATCTTCACCAGCTCGCCGCGCACGAACTCGTTGCCGCACACGACATTGCCCGTCGTCAGCGCGTTGTCGTGGCCCTCGATGCCTGAGACCATGCCGCCGGCTTCGCGGACCATGATCTGGCCGGCCGCCATGTCCCAGGGCGAGAGGTTGCGCTCCCAAAAACCGTCGAGCCGGCCGGCTGCGACAAAGGCCATGTCGAGCGAGGCCGCGCCAAAGCGGCGGAAGCCCGCAACCTTGTCCTGCAGCGCGGCCATCTCCTTTAAGGCAAGCTGATGGTCGCCGCGTCCGATATGCGGCAGGCCGCAGGCGATCACGCATTCGTTCAGCTTGCGGCGGCCGGCGACGCGCAGGCGCTGGTCGTTGAGGAACGCGCCCTTGCCGCGCTCGGCGATATAGAGCTCGTCATTGGCGGGGTTGTAAATCACGCCCGCGATGATCGTGCCTTCGCGCGACAGAGCGATCGAGATCGCAAATTGCGGGATGCCGTGCAGGAAATTGGTGGTGCCGTCGAGGGGATCGACGATCCAGCTATGGCTCTTGTCGGTGCCTTCGCGCTGTCCTCCTTCCTCGCCGAGGAAGCCGTAGCCCGGCCGCGCCTTGGCGAGATCGGTGTAGAGCATCTCTTCGGCGCGCTTGTCGGCGAGCGAGACGAAATTGGCCGGGCCCTTCAGCGAGACCTGCAGATGCTCGATCTCGTTGAGATCGTGCTTGAGGCTGCGGCCGGCGCGGCGCGCCGCCTTGACCATGACGTTGATGAGGGCGGAATGGAGCATGGCGTTACGATGTCGTCTCAGCGATTAGCGGCGGCGGGCAAGGATGGGACCTGCGGTATGCCGGGGACTGCCCCCGGGGACACCAGGTCGGGTATGGCGGGCGCGATCTGGTGTGGTTGCCCTGCGGGCGCGGCCGCGTCAAGCTGGTCGCCGAGCCAGTGATGCGCTCTCCTCTCGGCCTCGGCGCGATCCTCCGGGCTCAGCTTGGACAGTTCGATGTCGAGATCGGGATCGTACTTGCCGGCGGTTTTCGCGATCAGGTGCCATTTCAGCCCCTCGACCTTGTCCACCGGCACGCCGCCCATGCCGTTCACCAGCACATAGGCGAGCCGGTTCTGGGCGATCGGGCTGCCCTGCTTGGCGGCCTTGCGCAGCAGCGCGATCGCGGCCGGCTGGTTGCGCGGCGTGCCGGTGCCGTTGAACAGCGCGATCGCATATTCGACCTCGGCGTCGACATTGTCGGCGAGCGCCGCGGCCTGCAACAGCGTCACCGCCTTCTCCATGTCCTTCGGGACGCCGTTGCCTTCCTTGTAGAAGGTCGCCAGCGCGTATTGCGCCTCCGGGTTGCCGGCATCGGCCGCCTGGCGGAGCAATTCGGCGGAGCGCTTGACATCCCGCGGCAAGGTCTGTCCGTCGAGATAGAGCAGCGCGAGGTTATAGGCGGCCTTGGCCTCGCCGAGCTTGGCGGACGAGGCGAGCAGCTTCACGGCCTCCTGCCTGTCGGCCTCCTTCTTGTCGGCGGTGGCGCCGAAGCCGCCGAGGCGCATCATGGCGAGCGCCAGCATGGCCTCGCGGTCGCCGCCGTCGCTGGCCTTCTTGTACCACTCGGCCGCCTTGGCATAGTCGCGCTTGACGCCGAGGCCGTTGGCATAGAGCTCGCCAAGCATGGTCATGGCGTGGATGTCGCCGGCTTGCGCCCGCGGCAGCGCCAGATTGAGCGCGGTCTTGTAGTAGCCGCGCTGATAGGCGCCGTAGACCAGGTCGACATTGGGGTCGTCGGGCGCAGGTGACGGCGTGGGCGTGGGCGTCGCGGCCGCGGCAGGTGGCGCGGCCTCCGGTTTTGCCTCGGACTTCTTGGCAACCGCCGGCCTTGGCTTGGCCTTTTCGGCAGCCTTCTTCACCGGCTCCTTTTCGGCCGGCGTCGGCGGCGTGATCGAAAGCTGCGCCGCTGCGCCGGTCATCAACAGCCACGAAAGTACAAGAACCGATGAGGAGAGCCGGAAAGTCATGACCACCTATCTCTGTCCGGCTTTCGCGGCAGCACGCGCGTCGGCATGCGCCTGGCGCAGCGCCTGGCCGAACTCGGCGAGCGCTGCCTTAGCGCCGCGCGCATCACTCCAGACCGCGTCACCGACCAGAACGAAATCGGCGCCGGCGCGCGCGAGCTCGTAGGCTTCCTCGCCCGAGGCCGCGTATCCGATGCAGGGCGGCTCGAACAATTCGGCCCACCAGTCGAGCCGCTCGGCGACCGCTTCCAGCGACGGCCGATGACCTTTCGCATCCACCTCGCCGAACAGCACGTAGTCGGCGCCCAACTCTCCCGCGGTCATGGAATCGTGCCGCGTTGCGAGAGCGCCGACGCCGGCGATGCGATCCGGCTTCAGGCTCGGCAACGCCTCTTCCAGCGCGGCAAGTCCTGAAAGGTGCGCGCCGTCGGCTCCGGCGCGCGCGACTAATTCCGCATGACCATCGAGCAAGAGCGCCGCGCCGGCGTTCTGGATCGAAGGCGCCAGCGCCTTGATCCGCGCGATCATGGTGCGTTGGTCAGTCATCTGAAGTTTGAGCAGCACTGCCGCAATGTCGGCATCAGCGAGCAGGCCCGGCAGGCTCGACACCAGCGCAGACGGGTCATCCACGACCGGTGTTGCGAGATAAAGTCGCGGAATGGGACGCAGCGGAGCAGGCTTGGAGGCCAATTCTCAAGCCGCCTTCTTTTCCATGTCGGTCGCCCACTGGCCCGTGCTCGCCAGTGCATTCATGCGCGCGCGATGGGTAAAGGCGCGCTGGCCGGCCGCGACGTTCTCCGCTCTTCCGGACCACGCCTTCTGCGGAGCAGCCTGCAGCGCGCGGCCATAGGAGAAGGTCAGCCGCCACGGCAGGTTGCCGATCGCGTTCATCGCATTGAGATGCGCGGTCGCCTGCTCGTCCGACTGGCCGCCGGACAGGAACGCAATGCCGGGCACCGCAGCCGGCACGCAGGCCTTCAGGAGGTGGATGGTCATCTCCGCCACCTCGTCAACGGACGCTTGCTTCGCGCTCTTCTTGCCCGCGATCGCCATGTTGGGTTTGAGGATCATGCCTTCGAGCTCGACGCGCTGGGTCCTGAGCTCGCGGAAGGTCTGGTTCAGCACGCGCTGGCTCACCTCATAGCAGCGGTCGATGTCGTGATCGCCGTCCATCAGGACTTCCGGCTCGACGATCGGCACGATCTGCGCGGCCTGGCACAGCGCGGCGTAGCGCGCCAGCGCATGCGCGTTGACGCGGATCGCGGTCATGGTCGGGATGCCGGCGCCGATATCGATCACCGCGCGCCATTTCGCAAAGCGCGCGCCGCGCTCGTAATATTTCTTCAACCGCTCGGCGAGCTTATCGAGGCCGGCCGTCACGAGTTCGCCGGGGCAGGCCGGCAAGGCTTGCGTGCCCTCGTCGACCTTGATGCCGGGGATCGCGCCCGCCTGCTCGATCAGCTTGACCAGCGGCGTGCCGTCTTTTGCATTTTGCCAGATCGTCTCGTCATAGAGGATGACGCCGGAGATGTATTTGCTCATCGCCTCCTGCGAGCGGAACAGCATCTCGCGATAGTCGCGGCGGTTCTCTTCCGTCGATTCCACCTTGATGGCGTCAAAGCGCTTCTTGATCGTGCCTGAGGATTCGTCGGCGGCAAGGATGCCCTTGCCCGGCGTGACCATGGCGCGCGCAACTTTGTTGAGACCTTCGAGATTCATCGGTTCCTCCGGCGGGTGATCTATTTGCTCATAAAATAGACCGTAATCGGGCAAATGCCGAGCGTAACGTTTGTCGCGGGGGAGGGGCAGAACCGCGAATTCTCCGTCATTCCGGGGCGCGCGAAGCGCGAGCCCGGAATCCACAACCACAGTCTAGGATTATGGATTCCGGGTCTGCGCCGTCCAAGTCGGCTGTTGCCGACTTGGACAAACAATAAGACCGAACCCGGGTAAACCCGAGTTCGGTCGGCGCATCCCGGAATGACGACGGAGAGACTGCGTGCCCGATCACGCCACCTTCGGATCGAACTCGCCCTTGGAATAGCGCTTGGCCATGTCTGCAGTGGTCAGCACCTTCTTGATCTTGCTCGCCTGGCCCGCGGTATTGAACTCCTGCAGGCGCTGCTTGCAGAGCCTGGTCATGGCTTCCATGGCGGGCTTGAGGTATTTGCGCGGATCGAACTCCTCGGGGTGCTCCTTGAACACTTTCCGGATCTGGCCGGTCATCGCCATGCGGTTGTCGGTGTCGATATTGATCTTGCGCACGCCGTTCTTGATGCCGCGCTGAATCTCGGAAACCGGCACGCCCCAGGTCGGCTTCATCTTGCCGCCGTTGGCGTTGATGATCTCCTGCAGGTCCTCCGGCACCGAGGAGGAGCCGTGCATGACGAGATGCGTGTTCGGCAGCTTGCGATGAATCTCCTCGATCACGTTCATGGCGAGGATGTTGCCGTCGGGCTTGCGGGTGAACTTGTAGGCGCCGTGCGAGGTGCCCATCGCGATCGCGAGCGCGTCGACCTTGGTCTGCTTCACGAACTTCACCGCTTCATCCGGATTGGTGAGGAGCTGGTCGTGCGACAGCTTGCCTTCGGCGCCGTGACCGTCTTCCTTGTCGCCCATGCCGGTCTCGAGCGAGCCGAGCACGCCCAGCTCGCCTTCGACCGAGATTCCGCCGAGATGCGCCATGTCGGTGACGGTCTTCGTCACGCCGACATTGTAGTCCCAGTCGCCCGGCGTCTTGCCGTCGGCTTTCAGCGAGCCGTCCATCATCACCGAGGTGAAGCCGGCCTGGATCGCGGTCATGCAGGTCGCGGGCTCGTTGCCGTGGTCGAGATGCACGCAGACCGGGATCTGCGGATAGATCTCGGTGACCGCATCCATCATGTGGCGCAGCATCACGTCGTTGGCATAGGCGCGCGCGCCGCGCGAGGCCTGGATGATGACGGGCGCATCCATGGTGGACGCCGCGTCCATGATCGCCAGCGCCTGCTCCATGTTGTTGATGTTGAAGGCCGGCACGCCGTAGTCGTGCTCTGCCGCATGGTCGAGCAATTGACGCAAGGTGATGCGAGCCATCGGTATCTCCGGTAGATGTGTTTGCGGTCTAAAAAACTCAGCGTATTTTCAAAACCTCGACGCCGGGCAGGGGTTTGCCTTCCATCCATTCGAGAAACGCGCCGCCCGCGGTCGAGACATAGCTGAAGTCATGGGCAACGCCGGCCTGGTTCAGGGCCGCGACCGTGTCGCCGCCGCCCGCAACCGAAATCAGCTTCTTGGCCTTGGTGCGCTCGGCGGCGTGTTTTGCCGCAATCACCGTGCCCCTGTCGAACGGGGTCATCTCGAAGGCGCCGAGCGGGCCGTTCCAGACCAGCGTTGCGGCATCGTCGATCGCCGCATGAATCCGCGAGACCGATTGCGGGCCGACGTCGAGGATCATGCCATCGGGGGGAATTGCATCCAGGCCATAGGCATGCGAGGGCGCATTCGCCGCGAACTGGCCCGCGACCACCGCGTCCACGGGCAGGATGATCGCGCAATTGGCGTTGTCGGCCTTTTCCAGGATGCGCAGCGCCGTCGCGGCAAGGTCCTTCTCGGCGAGCGACTTGCCGATGTGCACGCCCTGCGCATGCAGGAAGGTGTTGGCCATGCCGCCGCCGATCACGAGCCCATCCACCTTGGCGACGAGGTTTTCGAGGAGATCGATCTTGGTCGAGACCTTGGCGCCGCCGACGATGGCAATCACCGGCTTGGTCGGCGCCTCCAGCGCCTTCGACAGCGCGTCGAGCTCGGCCTGCATGGTGCGGCCGGCATAGGCGGGGAGCTTGTGGCCGAGGCCTTCGGTCGAGGCGTGGGCGCGATGCGCGGCGGAGAAGGCGTCGTTGACCCAGATGTCGCCGAGTTTTGCGAGCTCTGCGACAAAGGCCGGGTCGTTCTTCTCCTCTTCCTTGTGGAAGCGCGTGTTCTCCAGGCAGAGGATGTCGCCATCCTTGAGCGCCGCGATCGCATTTTGCGCGGCCACGCCGATGCAGTCATCGGCAAAGTTGACCGGCTTCTTGATCACCTGCGACAGCGCGGCGGCGACCGGTTTGAGCGACTCCTTCGGATCGCGCCCCTTCGGCCTGCCGAAATGCGCGAGCAGGATCACTTTCGCGCCTTTGCCTGCAAGCTCGATAATGGTCGGCCCGACGCGCTCGAGCCGCGTGGTGTCGGTGACGCGGCCGTTTTCGGTGGGAACATTGAGGTCGACGCGGAGCAGCACGCGTTTGCCCTTCACGTCGACGTCATCGAGGGTGCGGAAGTTTTTGGACATGGGCGGACTCTAACTCCGGGCAGTCATTCCGGGGCGCGCGAAGCGCGAATCCGGAATCTCGAGATTCCGGGTCTGGTCCTTCGGACCATCCCGGAATGACGGTGCATCAAGACGCGGATGCCCGGCACTCCAAAGCGAAGACGCGCTTCGCGCTTCAGGCCGGGCACGACGAAAACATTTGCCTTAAATCACCTTCCCCATCGCCACCGCGGTGTCGGCCATGCGGTTGGAGAAGCCCCACTCGTTGTCGTACCAGCTCATCACGCGCACGAGGTTGCCGTTCATGACCTTGGTCTGGTCCATGTGGAGGGTCGACGAATGCGGATCGTGGTTGAAGTCGATCGAGACGTTGGGCGCGGTGGTATAGGCCAGAATGCCCTTGAGCTGCTGCTCGGAGGCGCGCTTCATCGCCTCGTTGATTTCCTTGGCGTCGGTTGCGCGCTTCGCCACGATCTTGAGGTCGACGACCGAGACGTTCGGCGTCGGCACGCGGATGGCAACGCCGTCGAGCTTGCCTTTCAACTCGGGGAGCACGAGGCCGATTGCCTTCGCCGCACCGGTGGAGGTCGGGATCATCGACATCGCCGCGGCGCGGCCGCGATAGAGGTCCTTGTGCAGCGTATCCAGCGTCGGCTGGTCACCGGTATAGGCATGGATCGTGGTCATGAAGCCGGTCTCGATGCCGACGGTGTCGTTGAGCACCTTGGCGACCGGGGCAAGGCAGTTGGTGGTGCAGGAGCCGTTCGAGACCACCAGGTGATCCTTGGTCAGCGTCTCATGGTTGACGCCGTAGACGATGGTGGCGTCGGCGCCGTCGGCGGGCGCGGAGACCAGCACGCGCTTGGCGCCGGCAGTCAAATGCGCAGAGGCCTTGTCCTTGGCGGTGAAGATGCCGGTGCATTCCAGCGCGATATCGACGCCGAGTGCCTTCCAGGGCAGCTTTGACGGATCGCGCTCGGCCGAGACCTTGATCTTGCCGTTGCCGAGGCTGATCGAGTCGCCCTCGACCGTCACGGTTCCGGGGAAGCGGCCGTGCACCGAATCGTAGCGGAGGAGATGCGCGTTGGTTTCGACCGGTCCGAGGTCGTTGATGCCGACCACTTCGATATCCTTGCGGCCGGACTCGGCGATGGCGCGTAGGATGTTGCGGCCGATACGGCCAAACCCGTTGATACCAACCCGGACTGCCATTGCGTTTCTCCTCTCAAATGCCCAAGCCGTCCCCACAAGGCGGCGCCCGGCGGAGAAGCTGACGGCGGTTTCGCCCGGTTCGGCCGGGCGGGGACGGAAAAGATGACAATGTCCTAGCCCTTTTCGGGGCCTAGCTCAACCGGTTCCCAGACGCTTCAGGACTGCGTTAACCGCGGCCTCGGCAGTAATGCCGAAGTGCTTGAAAAGGTCCTTGGCCGGGCCGCTTTCGCCAAAACCATGCATGCCGATGAACAGGCCGTCATGGCCGATCACGGCGTCCCAGCCCCAGCGCACCGCGGCCTCGATCGCGACCTTGAGGGGGGCGTTGCCGATGATGGCCTTCTGCTTGTCCTCCGGCTGCGAGAGCAGGAGCTCGAGCGAAGGCACCGACACCACCCGCGACGCGATGCCGCGCTCGGCGAGCTGCTTTTGCGTCGAGACCGCGATCTCGACCTCTGAGCCCGAGGCGAACAGAGAAACCTTCGCCTCGCCCTGGGCGGCAACCAGCTCATAGGCTCCCTGCGCGCACGGATTCTCCGCCGGTGCGTTGGTGCGGAGCTGTGGCAGGTTCTGGCGGGTCAGCGCCAGCACGGTCGGGCCGGTGTTGCGGTTGAGCGCAAGCTCCCAGCATTCGGCGGCCTCGATGGCGTCGCACGGCCGGAACAGGCGCATGTTCGGGATCGCCCGCAGCGCCGAGAGATGTTCCACCGGCTGATGCGTCGGCCCGTCTTCGCCCAGCCCGATCGAGTCATGCGTCATCACGTAGACGACGCCGTTGCCCATCAGCGCCGCGAGCCGCATCGCCGGGCGCGCGTAGTCGGTGAAGACGAGGAACGTCGCGCCGTTCGGCGCAAAGCCGCCGTGCAGGAAGATGCCGTTCAACGCTGCCGCCATGCCGTGCTCGCGGACGCCGTAATGGATGAAGCGGCCCTTCGGCTTCTTGGCGGAGAAAGCCTCTGCCGATTTCGCCTTGTTGTTGTTGGAGCCGGTCAGGTCTGCCGAGCCCGCGACGAATTCGAACGGCATCGCTTCGGCAATGACATCGATCGCCGCTTCCGAGGATTTGCGGGTCGCAACATTGAGCGGGTTTTCGAGCAGCTTCTTCTTGTGGTCGCGCAACGCCTTCGCCAGCGACGCCGGCCGCTCGTGGCGGAGCCTGCGTTCGAACTCGGCGCGCTTGCGCGGGCCCATCTCGGCGAGCCGCGCTTCCCACTCCTGTCGCGCGGCAGCGCCGCGTGCGCCCACCTCGCGCCAGGCCTTGAGCACATCGTCCGGCACCGAGAACGGCTCCAGCGAGATGCCGAGCTTCTCCTTCGCCGCCTTCAACTCATCAGCCCCGAGCGCCTCGCCATGCGCCTTCGCGGTGCCGGCCTTGTTCGGCGCGCCGTAGCCGATCGTGGTCTTGCAGGCGATCAGCGAGGGCTTGTTCGATTTCTGCGCCCGCGTGATCGCGGCGGCGATCGCGGCCTGGTCCTGGCCGTCGATCAAGTCGGCGGCCCAGCCCGCCGACTTGAAGCGCTTGATCTGGTCGACCGAGTCCGCGATCGAGGTCGGGCCGTCGATCGAGATGCCGTTATCGTCATAGAGTACGATCATCTTGTTGAGCCGCCAGTGTCCGGCGAGCGCGATCGCCTCCTGCGACACGCCTTCCATCAGGTCGCCGTCGGAGGCGAGCACGTAGGTGTGATGATCGACGATCTTCTTGCCGAACTCAGCGGCCAGCATCTTCTCCGCGAGCGCCATGCCGACTGCGGTCGAAATGCCCTGGCCGAGCGGGCCGGTGGTGGTCTCGACTCCCTTGGTGCGGAAGTTCTCGGGGTGGCCCGGGGTGAGCGAATCGACCTGGCGGAAGCGCTTGATCTCGTCCAGCGTCATCTCTTGATTGCCGGTGAGGTAGAGCAGCGCATAGAGCAGCATCGAGCCGTGACCGGCCGAGAGCACGAATCGGTCGCGGTCGGGCCAGGAAGGATTGCCGGCGTCGTATTTCAGGAATTGCGTGAACAGGACGGTCGCGACATCCGCGGCGCCCATCGGCAAGCCTGGATGGCCGGATTTCGCCTTCTCCACGGCATCCATCGCGAGCCCCCGGATCGCGTTGGCCATACGGGTGTGGTCGACCTGCGTCATGAGTGAAAATCCGTCTGAAATGAGGTGCTTGGTCACGTGCGCAACGCGGGCGGGAACGGGGCGCTTGCGGCGTCAAGGGGCTGATAGCATCTTGGTTCCCGTTGTCCAACGCCTTCCTTCCCCCAAAAGTTGCTTTGCGGTGCATAGCTTTGCGCCGGCGTTGCGCCGGATGGCCAGCGCACGTAAGCTTCCTGCCATAAGGGCTTGCCGGACCGTGGATTTTACGGAGTCGTCAGCGCTTCTCCAGGGCCAGTATCCAGTCGCATGAACGATCGTCCCGCCAATCATCCAGCGCCAGTGGAACCGCCGTTTGCGGACATCGACTCTGCGACGCGGCGGCTGATGCAGGCCTTGGACGCACTGGAGCGCGCGGTCGAGCGGCGGCGCGAGGCCGACCGCGACGAAGACGAATTGGCAACCCGCATCCAGGCGCTCGGCGCCGACCGCTCGCGCCTTGCCGACGAGCTCGACATCAGCCTCGTCAAGTCGCGCAAGCTCGAGCGCACCAGCCGCGAGATCGCCGAGAAGCTCGACTACGCCATCGACACCATCCGCGAGGTGCTCGGCAACGCGGCCAAGGCCGCGCAGAACGGCGAGGATCATTCGGACCATTCGGAGCTGGTGGCCGCGCTCGCCGAAGACGTCGATGATGACGAAGAAGAGGACGAGGAGGAATGAGCCACATCAACGTCACCATCAACGGCCGACAATACCGCATGGCCTGCGAGGAGGGGCAGGAGGTGCGGCTGTTGAAGCTCGCCGAGAGCCTGGAGTCGCGTGTGGAGCAGCTGCGCGGAAAATTCGGCGAGATCGGCGACCAGCGCCTCACCGTGATGGCGGCGCTGACCGTCTGCGACGAGCTGCTCGATGCGGGGCAGCGCATCCGCAACCTCGAGCAGGAGCTCAACACCTTGCGCGACGTCCGCTCCGTCGCCGTCGACCGCGCGCGGCAGACGCAGACAGCAGTTGCGAACGCGCTCAACGCCGCCGCGGAAAGGATCGAGCGCACGACGCAGGTGCTGAACCGGACGATCGGGGGCGGGGTGGCGATCGGGTAGGGGGCGGCTAGCGTTCGATCGCTTCATGCATGTCGCGTGGAAGAAATCGTTTAGCTTGCACAACTGAAACTGCGTCGTCATGCCCTTGTCCCGGCCATCCACGTCTTTCTTGCCGATGACGCTAAGACGTGGATGCCCGGCACAAGGCCGGGCATGACGAACCTGAGCAGCTAGCGCGATCACTCGCATGTCTCTGTCGCTCATGCAGGTCACCTGCTAAGTAACGGCGTAATGGAACGGTCCGCCGCCTCAATATTTTGCCGAGTTTGCAAAGCTCGCTCCACGGTGTCGAGTGAGCTTGTTGAGTGACGACTCGCGCAGGCTCGGTGTCGTTATCAACGTGTTGGTGGACGAACTAAGGGTGAAGGTTAATTGGAATTATAGGGATCTATCTGTTGCGGTGAACACCGCGATCAATGCGGATAGTTGGACGCCCGGTTGGGCCGCCGTTTTCTTCTTATTTCCTTTATTTCGAGAAGACGAACGCTGCGCAGGCAGGGGTGCAACCCCTCACGCCATCGCCGCCAGATACACCACGTTCCGCGCGCGCCAGTTGATCCGCGCCATCACGGCCTCGACGAGCGGCCGCACTGGATCGAACATTGCTGCGACGATGCGCGGCGCTTTGCGGCCTTCGATATATGGCCCATGCAGCACGTCCATTTCGTGCTCGTACACCAGCACGCCGACCGCCGTTGCTGCGAAAACGAATCCAAAAATCCCCAAGACTTCGATCCCCAAGACGTCCATATGAGCCCCCCAGCTCGTTTGTGCTTATGCGCCCAACCATACCGCTAAAATTTTAAGGTCCGCCTCGCCCGAAACCGCGCATTCGAAGGATCGCGGTAACGATTTGCTAACCATCCGGACCAAGATCGGGCTTGACTATTTGTTCACGGTTTGTACTTATGGTCCCATTCCTCTTCAGGAGGCTTTGATGGACAACCGGCTGAACCAAATTCGTAAGGAGATGAACGTCTTGCGCGCGGACATGCTGCGCGCCGAGGGCGTGATCCGTCACCAGGTCAATCACGACCAGGACTGCACGCAGGCCGCGCTCCGCCTGATGGCGATGCGCGCCAGGATGAGCGCGCTGGTGCGCGAGTGGCAGCTTCTCGGCGGCATTGCGCATCTGCCCACCATCGAGGAGCGGCTCAAGGGACGGCGCGGGGCAAAGCCCGGTGGGCGCGCCGTGCGATTGCCGACGCTTGAGAAGCGACGGCTTGCGCCGCGCGCTGCGTCATAGCGTCACAAGCGATCTGCGCCGGGCGATTGAGGCCATGGCATTGCGCCCGCTCGATCGTGTCGGGGTGCCGCTTTGAGACGATGCTTGTTGTAAAATCCCGCTTTTTCGGCGTCTTATGCAACTTAACGAGAGCAGCGGGTCTATTGTCCAGCACGTTGATTTATGTAATCGCGCCGATGCCGCGCGCGGCGTATGCTTCCTCCAGTACCATAGGATCCTTTTAGACAATTGCCGGTGATGAGAACGCCAGGTTGCGCTCCCGCTCACTCGACCATCAGGAGCGTGTCATGCACAGGCGACGAGTCAAGCAGACTGTACCGTTGGAAGAGAGGCTTCGCGTTCAGGCGCAAGCGGACCGTGAACGCGCCGAGGCGCTGCCGCCGTGCCGGGAGCGCGACGAACTTTTGTTGAGAGCAAGACACGCCGAGACCACATCTCATCTCACGGAGTGGCTCAACTCGTCCGGCCTGCGGCCGCCGAAATAAAACGTGAGATAACAGGATGGGTTAGCGAAAGCATAACCCGCCGATTTCCTGGCGACAAAACAGTGGGTTATGCCGCAGCCTATGATCGGGACGCGCCTTGCGCGGACCCCTTGGGCTATCCCACCCTCCGAACTCAACGAACGAGGAACGGAACGGTTGTTCCCCGGGTTGGCTCCGATTGGCGAGGCGCCGGCAAGACGATGGCCGACTTTCGCAGATGGAGGAGAGAGCTCATGATGACCGTTCGCAAATTCGCGGTTGCAGGCACCGTCCTGATGTTCAGCCTCAGTGCGGCCTCTGCGGGTCCCTGCAGCACCAATACGGCGAGCAGGGACGCAGGAGCCGGAAACGTTCCCGGCTATGCCGGGCAAACCACCGGCAAGGCGCCGGACAAGCAGCATCCGCCGACCGCCTCGATGAACAAGGCCGTCGGTAACACCGCAACGTCCTCGCAGGACACCCAGCGCCAGATGCAGGGACAACCGACCGCCGCGGAGCAGGCGAAGAATCCCTCTGCCAAATCCAATCAGGGCTGCTGAGACTTTAAGAAGCGCCTCACCATCGCACGCGCGACAGACTCTCGTCATTCCGTAGCGCGCCGGCGCGCGGCCCGACGACAGGCACCGCGACGACGTGTGTCCGCCGTAGCAGCGAAGGCGGAAGCAACCCAGACTATCTCCGCGGACGCAGTACGGATCGCCGCGCTTCGCTCGCAATGACGGGAGAGATCGGCTATTTGAAATTCGAATCCGAGATTAGCCCGGATGAGCCGCCCGTCCGCCGTAGATCGGAGAGCGCCATGCGGGCTACGAGTTACCCGCATCCGGCGCATGAGAGCGGGGACTACCCGCCCCGCCGCTGGCGGTCCGCCCGCATCATTGCTACATTGCGTTCTGCGAGGCTGCGCCGCGCGTCAGGAGCCATATATCCCCGGGGCCTTATCGATCCTTTAGGGAACTGTCCCTGGCCGGGTCCGTGGACCCGGACATATGGTGCCCACCTACTTTCGTAGGGAACTCCGGGATCGAGTGCTTCAACGGCGTTCGCGGCTTCGCACTTTGCCTTGCTTGTTGTCCGCGTCAGTCCAGTACACCGCTCGGCCGAGCGGTTCACCCCGGTTCTGGAAAATGGCATCGCCCGCCGCGTGCGGGCGGCAGGAGACATACGGCGCATGTCAGCAATCCCGTCGAAAGCCGAGCTGCGCAGCGCAGCGCTCGCCAAGCGCGAGAAGCTGAGCGAGAAGCAGCGCAATGCCGCGGCGAACGCGCTCGCCAAACGCGGCCTGCCGTTCGCGATTACCGAAGGCCTCATCATCTCCGGCTATTCGCCGATCCGAAACGAGATCGATCCCTTGCCGTTGATGGAGAAGCTTGCGAAACAGGGCGCGCGGCTTGCGCTGCCGACGGTGACCGCGCGCGGCAAATCGCTGATCTTCCGCAGCTACAACGTCGGCGACCGGCTTACGCTCGGCATGCTCGGCATTCCCGAGCCGTCGCCGGCGGCAGCCGAAATGTTGCCCGACATCATGCTGGTGCCGCTCGCCGCCTTCGATGCCGCCGGCCATCGCATCGGCTACGGCGCCGGCCATTACGACTACACCTTTGCGCACCTGAGAAGGCACAAGCCCATCATCGGCGTCGGGCTTGCCTTCGCGGCGCAGGAAATCGCTTCCGTTCCGGCCTTGTCGCACGACGTGCCGCTCGATTATGTGCTAACGGAAAAGCGGGTGTTCGATTTCCGGAGCGGTTAGCGTTGCGAATTCTGTTTGTCGGTGACGTCGTGGGCAGGGCGGGGCGCGCTGCGGTGAACGAGCATCTGCCCGGCCTTATCCGGGGCTGGTCGCTCGATCTCGTCGTCGTCAACGGCGAGAATTCCGCCGGCGGCTTCGGCATCACGGAGACGATCTATCAGGAGCTGATCGACGCCGGCGCCGATGCCATCACGCTCGGCAACCATGCCTGGGATCAGCGCGAGGCGCTGGTCTTCATCGAACGCGCGCCGCGGCTGGTGCGGCCCGCGAATTTCCCGAAGGGGACGCCGGGGCGGGGCGCGGCGTTGATCGAGACCAAGACCGGCAAGCGCGCGCTCGTCGTCAACGCCATGGGCCGCGTCTTCATGACGCCGTTCGACGATCCCTTCGCCACCGTTGCGCGCGAGCTCGAGGCCTGTCCGTTGCATGTGGCGTGCGACGCGATCGTGGTCGATTTTCATTGCGAGGCGACCAGCGAAAAACAAGGCATCGGCTTTTTCTGCGACGGCCGCGCGAGCCTCGTCGTCGGCACCCACACCCATGTGCCGACCGCCGATCACCAGATCCTCTCCGGCGGCACCGCCTACATGACCGATGCCGGCATGACCGGCGATTACGACTCCATCATCGGCATGCAGAAGGAGGAGCCGCTGCGCCGCTTCACGTCGGGTATCCCCTCGAGCCGCTTCGAGCCGGCGATGGGCGCTGCGACGCTGAGCGGGGTCGCGGTCGAGACCGATGATGCGACGGGGCTCGCTCGCAAGATCGCGCCCGTGCGCATCGGCGGCCGGCTGGAGCCCGCACTGCCGGGATTTTGGGGGGCCTAGCCGTCATTCCGGGGCGCGCGAAGCGCGAACCCGGAATCTGGAAATTGCGGAGCGAGATTCCGGGCTCGCTCGCTGATGCGAGCGCCCCGGAATGACGAAGGATCACTTCTCCCTGAATCCCATCCGGAACGCGCCCCAGTGGCGGCCGCGGATGAAGATCGGCGAGGACAAATCCTTCATCAGCACGAAATTGCCGCCGCCCATGTCGCGCCGGTAGGTCTGCACCAGAAACGGCTTGGTGTTGGCCGCGACCTTCTTCACCGCGCGGTCGTTAAACAGCCGGCGGTTGCGGCAGTTGGCACTGTTCCACACCGGGTCCTTGCCCTGCGGCTTGCGGTAGTTCGGATTGTGCGTCGGCAGATAGCCGCCCTTGGCCCAGGCCACGCAGAACACGATGCGCGGATCGGACTTCTGGATCGGATCCTGGATGGCGGGGAGCACGCGATCGGTGAACTCCACGTAGTTCGTCATATATTGCTTGGGACTGGTGCCGGGGATCTCGCGGTAGTTCTCGTCCATCAACTGATCGAGCCGGATTTCGCCGCGGTCGATCGCCGCCTCAAACGTCTGCGAGATGCGCCTGGCGGTCTCGACCACGACGCGGATCAGCGGCGCGTCGGAGGTCTCCACGCCGGAGTCGGCGATCATCGCGATCAGACCCTCGGATGTTTCAAGCAGCTTGGCGACGCGCTCGTCGGCATGCTTGAGATCGCTCGAGGACAGATCGACGCCCTTGGCGAGGTTGGTGAGCTCCTCGATCACCTCGTCGCAATGGGCGAGGTTGGAGGTCGCGGCCTTCGCTACGCCGTCGATCTCGTGGCCGACCCTGGCAAAGCCGTCCTGCACGCGGCTGATGATGCCCTGGATTTGCGCAGCACCTTCGCCGGCATTCTTGGCGCGCACGGATGCCTCTCCGCTCTCGCCGATGAGCGAGCCGAGCTGGCCGTCGAGGCCGCGCACGGTGTCGCCGATCTGCTTTGTCGCCTGCCGCGTCGCTTCCGCGAGGTTCTTCACTTCGGCTGCGACCACCGCAAAGCCGCGGCCCGCATTGCCGGCGCGCGCGGCCTCGATGGTGGCGTTGAGCGCGAGCAGGTTGGTCTGCTTGGCGATCGCTTCGATCGACGTCGACACCTGCGCGACCTGCGACAGCGCGGACGAGACCGCGCCGAGCCGGCTTTCGATGCGGCCGACCGCTTCGATGAGTTGCGCGATGTGGCCGACTGCGGTCTCCACCGCGGTGCGCGACTGGGTGATCTCCTCGACGGCCGCCGAAGACGCCGTCTGCACCGCTTTCGAGGCGCCGGCGATGTCGTGGTTGGCGGAGACCATGGTCTCCGCCGTCTTCTGCAGATGGCCGAACCGCTCCGACTGCGCCGTGACGCGTTGCGCCACCTCCTGCACATTGCCGGCGACGTCGGCGAGCTCGACGCCGAGGCCGCCGATGCGGTTGGAGAGTTGATCGACGAGCCGCTCGCTCGCCGAGGGGGCGGAATTCAATTTGGAAGCTTCGAGAGTCATCGTCATAGTTTATACGCCGTGCGGAACCCACCCCAAGGCCGGCCGCGCACGCGGATCGGCACATTGGTTTCGCGCATCATCACGGTGTTGCCGCCGCCGATGTCGCGCGCATAGCTCTGGATCAGATAGGAACGCTGATTCTGCCCGGCCGCAAGGCCGGCCGATGCCTGCTGGGGCGCCTTTGCTTCGGGAACAAGCGCAGCCGGCTCCGGCACTCGATTTCTGAATAAGCCGAACGCCATGATGTCTCTAACGGGCAAGCGGGAGTTGCGAACGTTATCCTTGCACTTAGCTGTGAAGTGAGGGTTAACGATTGCCTCATATTCCGGTAGGCGGCAGTACCGGTTTATATTCCGGGGGTGCCCAAATCTTTGATTTTGGCGGCCCTTGAGCCTATAAGGCCGCGCTTTTCGCCCTACATCATCGATTCCCTAACGAGATACCTGCATGGCCGGCCATTCCCAATTCAAGAACATCATGCACCGCAAGGGCCGGCAGGATGCCCAGAAGTCGAAGCTGTTCGGCAAGCTGGCCCGGGAAATTACGGTCTCGGCGAAGCTGGGAACCCCGGATCCCGCCATGAACCCGCGGCTGCGGGCCGCCGTGGTCGCGGCGCGCCAGGAGAACATGCCGAAGGACAATATCGAGCGCGCCATCAAAAAGGCGATCGGCGGCGAGGGCGAAAACTACGACGAAATCCGTTACGAGGGCTATGGCCCGGGCGGGGTCGCCGTGATCATCGAGGCGCTGACCGATAACCGCAACCGCGCTGCCTCCGACATCCGCTCCTACTTCACCAAAGCGGGCGGCAATCTGGGAGAAACCGGTTCGGTGTCTTTTATGTTCGATCGCACCGGCATCATCGAATACGACCGCAGCGTCGCCTCCGACGACGCCATGCTCGACGCTGCGATCGAGGCCGGCGCCGACGACGTGATCTCCGGCGAGAGCGGTCACGAGATCTATGCCTCGCAGGAGGGCTTCCGCGAGGTGGCGAAGGCGCTGGAAGCGAAATTCGGCGAGCCGCGCAAAGCTGCCCTGACCTGGAAGCCGCAGACCACGGTCGCCGTCGACGACGACACCGGCGAGAAGCTGCTGAAACTGATCGACCTGCTCAACGAGCACGACGACGTGCAGAACGTGTTCGCCAATTTCGAGGTGTCGGACGCACTGATGGCGAAGATGGTCGGCTGACGAGCTGGGGTAAAGCGTTCTGTTTCTGTTTCGCCCATAGCGCCGAGCCGCTATCACTGTGGCATGGCACCGCAAGCGATTCGCGCCCCCCTTCGCATCCTCGGCATTGATCCGGGGCTCCGCCGCACTGGTTGGGGCGTGATCGAGAGCGACGGCAACCGCCTTTCCTTTATCGGTTGTGGCTCGGTCGAGCCGCCGGATGGCCTGCCGCTCGCAAGCCGGCTATTGGCCATTCATGACGGCCTTGCTGCCGTGCTGCGCGATTTCAAGCCGGCGGAAGCCGCCGTCGAGCAGACCTTCGTCAACAAGGACGGGGTCGCCACGCTGAAGCTCGGGCAGGCGCGCGGCGTTGCCATGCTGGCGCCCGCAATGTTCGGCATCGCAGTGTCCGAATATGCGCCGAACCAGGTGAAGAAAACCGTGGTCGGCGCGGGCCATGCCCAAAAGAGCCAGATTGCGGTGATGCTGAAGATCCTTCTTCCCAAAGCTGAGCCGGCTTCCGCCGACGCGGCGGACGCGCTCGCGATTGCGATCACGCACGCGCATCATCGCGGTAGCGCGACGCTGCGACTGAAGGCGGTCGGCCTATGATCGGCAAGCTCAAGGGCCTGATCGATTCCTATGGCGAGGATTTTGTCATCCTTGACGTTGGCGGCGTCGGTTATCAGGTGCATTGCTCGGCGCGCACGCTGCAGGCCCTGCCCTCACCGGGCGGGGCTGCGGTGCTCTCGATCGAGACCTATGTGCGCGAAGATCAGATAAAACTGTTCGGCTTCAAGAGCGACATCGAGCGCGAATGGTTTCGCCTGTTGCAGACGGTGCAGGGCGTCGGCGCCAAGGTGGCCCTCGCAGTGCTCGGCACGCTGCCGCCGGCCGAGCTCGCGAACGCCATCGCGCTGCGCGACAAGGCCACGGTGTCGCGCACGCCGGGCGTCGGCCCGAAGGTTGCCGAGCGCATTGTCACGGAATTGAAAGACAAGGCGCCCGCTTTCGCCAACGTCGATCCGGCCGTGGTCAACCTCTCCGGCGCGATCGACGATCAGCGCGCGCCACGCCCGGTGACCGACGCCATTTCGGCTCTGGTCAATCTCGGCTATGGCCAGCCCCAAGCGGCAGCCGCGATCGCCTCTGCCTCGCGCAGCGCCGGCGAACATGCCGAGACAGCACAATTAATCCGGCTGGGCCTGAAGGAATTGTCGAAATAGACTATATCCGTCGTACTACCGATCGACGAAAGAATGCACTCCCCAGCATGCTGAGCAAGAAAGACAAGGAACTGATCGCAGCCGCCACCCATGCGATCAGCGAGCGTTATCGCAACGACTGGCAGGAAGTCGGCGCTGCCTTGCGCACCCGCGACGGCCGCATCGTCACCGGCGTGAACATCGACGCCTATATCGGCCGCATTGCGGTCTGTGCGGAGGCGATCGCCATCGGCCGGGCCATCACCGAGACCGGCGATCATGGTATCGAGACCATCGTTGCTGTGCGCCATCCCAAGCCCGGCGAGCCTGGCAAGATCGCGGTGGTCTCTCCCTGTGGCATCTGCCGCGAGCTGATCCACGATTATGACGCCAAGGCGCGCGTCATCGTTCCCAACCACGGCAAGGAGCCGAAGGTCGCCAGGATCGGCGAACTCTTGCCGAACAAATACAAGCGGGGCAACGAGTGAACACACCCTCGCGCATCGTCACGCCCGAGAGGCGGAACGAGGACACCGGCGACACCGCGCTGCGTCCGCAGATGCTGTCGGAGTTCGTCGGCCAGGCGCAAGCGCGCGCGAACCTCTCTGTGTTCATCGAGGCGGCGCGCAAGCGCGGCGAGGCGCTCGACCACGTGCTGTTCGTCGGTCCTCCGGGTCTCGGCAAGACCACGCTCGCGCAAATCGTGGCGCGCGAGCTCGGCGTCGGTTTTCGCGCGACGTCCGGGCCTGTGATCGCCAAGGCCGGCGATCTCGCCGCCCTCCTCACCAATCTCGAAGAGCGCGATGTGCTGTTCATCGACGAGATCCATCGCCTCAGTCCCGCGGTTGAGGAGGTGCTCTATCCTGCGATGGAGGATTTCCAGCTCGACCTCATCATCGGGGAAGGACCTGCGGCGCGCTCGGTCAAGATCGAGCTGGCAAAATTCACGCTCGTCGGCGCCACCACGCGCGCGGGCCTCCTCACCAATCCGCTGCGCGATCGCTTCGGCATTCCGGTGCGGCTTAATTTCTACACCGAGGAGGAACTCGAGAAGATCGTGAGTCGCGGCGCTCGCGTGCTCAAGATCGGCATGACGGAAGATGGCGCCAACGAGATCGCCCGCCGCGCCCGCGGCACGCCGCGCATTGCGGGGCGACTGCTTCGCCGCGTGCGCGATTTTGCTTCCGCGGCAAATGCCGAACAGATCGACCGCAGGATCGCCGATCACGCGCTGAGCGCGCTCGAAGTCGATGCCGCCGGCCTCGACGCCATGGACCGGCGCTATCTCACGACGATTGCCGTGAACTATGGCGGCGGGCCGGTCGGCGTGGAGACGCTTGCCGCCGCGTTGTCGGAGCCGCGCGATGCGATCGAGGACATCATCGAGCCGTTCCTGATCCAATGCGGCTATCTGCAGCGCACGCCGCGCGGGCGCTTGCTCACCTCGCATGCCTTCCGCCATCTCGGCGTCGCGGAACCCGCGCGCGATCCCGCGCAGTTCGGTCTGTTCGGCGATGGCGAGGATGACTAAAGGTTAACGCGGCCTGCTGAAGGGCTGCACGAACGCACCCGAATTCCGCTGCAATCCAAATCCAGGAAAGACAGGCATCGTAAGCCGCCTGCCTTCATGATCTCACGTCGCAAGTTCCTGAAATTCCTCGCCGGCCTCGGCACCTTCTCCACGTCCACCGCCGCCTATGGTGTCGGCGTCGAGCCGCTCTTGCGGCTTCGCGTCGCCCGCTATCGCCTCACGCCGCCGAAATGGCCAACGGGATTTGAGCTCAAGGTCGCCGTCATTGCCGATCTTCACGCCTGCGATCCCTGGATGTCGCCTGCGCACGTCGAAACCATTGTCGAACGCACCAATGCGCTCAATGCCGATGTCATCGTCATGCTCGGCGACTACGTGGCGGGGCTCCGCTACGTGACTGAGCCAATGCCCGCGTCGGAATGGGCGTCGGTCATCGCGCAGCTAAAGGCACCGCTCGGCGTCCATGCGATCCTCGGCAACCACGACTATTGGTCCGACCCGAAGGTGCAGCGGGAAGGAACGGGCAAGACCGTCGCGCGGCGGGCGCTGGAGGCCGTGGGCATTCCCGTTTACGAAAACGACGTGACGCGTCTGACCAGGAATGGTCATGCCTTCTGGCTGGCCGGGCTTGGCGACCAGATCGCTTTCGTGCGGGCGTGGCGGCTCGGCACCCGGCGCCGGATGGGCGTCGACGACCTCGACGCGACGCTTGCGAAAGTCACCGACGATGCGCCGGTGATCCTGCTCGCGCACGAACCGGACATCGCCATGCGCGTGCCGAAGCGCGTCGCGCTGCAGCTGTCGGGTCATACTCATGGCGGCCAGGTGCGGCTGTTCGGATGGTCGCCGGTCGTGCCGTCGCGCTACGGCAATCGGCTCGCCTACGGTCACGCCAGGGTCAATTGCGACGTGATCGTCTCCGGCGGCCTCGGCTGCAGCATCATGCCGTTTCGCCTGGGTGTGCCGCCGGAAATCGTGGAAGTGACGCTGGGAGTCGGGCCGGCTTTGTCCTGAGGCACCGCACGGAGTGCGGCGGGCATGGAAATCCGCATCAAGTGGTGCTATATTTGATGCGGCGGAGATATGCCATGCGGACGACAATCACCCTCGACGATGAATTGCTGGCTCGGGCAGAGCAGTTGACCAGCTTGCACGAAAAGTCCGCTCTCATTCGGGAGGCCCTGAAAGCGCTGATCGAGCGTGAAGCCGCGCGCCGCCTTGCGCGACTGGGCGGCAGCATGCCGGATGCCAAAGCGCCGCCCCGCCGCCGCTTCAAACGATGATCCTGGTCGATACTTCGATCTGGATAGATCATCTTCGCGGTGGCGACAGGCAGTTGGCCCAACGTCTTGATCGCGGCGAAGTTGCCATGCACCCCTTCGTGGTTGGCGAGCTGTTGCTTGGAAATGTGAAGGTCACCAAAATGGTCGATGACTTGAATGCCCTGCCAAAAGTTGCTGTCGCCAGCGATGGCGAAATCTTGAAATTCATCGCCGAGCGAAAATTGCCGGGTTCAGGCATCGGATATGTCGATGCCCATCTGCTGGCGGCGACAGCGCTGACCCCGGAGACAGCGATCTGGACGCGTGACAAACGATTGCTCGCGGTGGCCCGTTCGCTATCGCTTGCTGCTGATGTCAGGGAGTAGAAGCCGCAGCGTACGTCTAAGTGGTCCCGCCGGAAATCGTGGATGGGACGTTGGGCGTGGGACCGTCGGTGTCGTAGTCCCGCTTGCGCGGGCAATAGTTTTGCGCAAAACGGTACCTGGGACAATCGGGGGCCACGAGTGACCAATCCCATCATCGACGGCGAGATCCGTGACGGCCGTCATCACATGCTGATCCGCGTCTATTACGAGGACACGGATTTCTCCGGCATCGTCTATCACGCCAACTATCTGCGCTTCATGGAGCGCGGGCGCACCAATCATCTCAGATTGATGGGCGCCGAGCAGCACGCGCTGTTCGCAGAAGCCGAGACGGAGACGCCGGGCTTTGCTTTTGTGGTGCGCTCGATGACGCTCGATTTCCTGAAACCTGCGCGGATGGACGACATGCTCGAGGTCGTGACCTGGCCACTCGCGGTGAAGGGCGCCTCCATCGTGCTGGGGCAGGAGGTGCGGCGCGGCGACGACGTGCTTGTGAAGGCCCAGGTGCGCGTCGCCTTCATCAGTGAGGGCGGGGCGCAGCCGATCCCGAAATCGATCCGCGCGCTGATGAAGGCCGATCTGATCTAGCTATCGCCCGATAGGTGATCGGCCATCGACTTGCAGTGTTGCGGCGGTAGAGTGCGTATCCCTTCAAGTCCGAGGCCCCGCCATGTCACGTCCGCCGCTGCCGCCGTTCACGAAAGAGACTGCCATTCAGAAAGCCCGCATGGCGGAAGACGCCTGGAATTCTCGCGATCCCGAGCGCGTTGCGCTCGCCTATACCGAAGACAGCCGTTGGCGCAATCGCTCGGAGTTCTTCGAAGGGCGCGCGGCGATCGTCGCCTTCCTCAAGCGCAAATGGTCCACCGAGCGCGACTATCGCCTGATCAAGGATCTCTGGGCCTTCGACGGCAACCGCATCGCAGTGCGCTTTCAGTATGAGTGGCATGATGCTGATGGCCAGTGGTATCGCTCCTACGGCAACGAGCAATGGGAGTTCGACGAGCGCGGCCTGATGCGCCGGCGCGAAGCCAGCATCAACGATGTGAGGATCGCCGGGAAGGACCGACGCTTTCATTGGCCCGCGCCCGGCCCGCGGCCGGCCGACGTGGCGGGGCTGAGCGAGAAGCCGTTCTAGGCACGTGGCCCGCGGGTCAGAAAGCGGGTGATCGCGCCGCCGAGCGCGGCATTGTCGACCGGCTCTGCGAGCGACGCCTTCGCCTGCGCAACAACGGCATCGGGCGCGTGGCCGTCGCGCAGCCCGCAGCACACATAGGCAAAGGCGGTGTCAAACTCCGGATGCGGCTGCACCGACAGCGCCGCGCCGTTGCCGTAGAGCAGTCCGGCATGTTCGGTGAAAGCGGAGGACAGGATCGTCCGCGCCCCAGGCGGCGGCTCGATCACCTGATCCTGATGGGAGGCGGCGATGGCGATTTGCTTGCCGTCGATGACACCGTTGCCAGGCGCAATGTTGTAGATGTGTCGTCCGATGCCCCAGCCCTTTTCAGACTTCCGCACGGTGCCGCCGAGGGCCTGCGCCATCAGCTGATGGCCAAAGCAGACGCCGACCGTCGGGATTTGGCTCGCATAGGCGTTGCGTACGAACTCCTCGAGCGGCGCGATCCAGTCGAGCTTGTCGTAAACGCCCGCCGCGGAGCCCGTAATGAGGACCGCCTGCAAAGTATCAGGATTCGGAAGCGGCTGGCCGTTGACGATGCTGACGATGTCGAAATCGATTGACGCATCTTCCGCGCGGATCATGCGTTCGAACATCTCGGGGAAGGAGCCGTAGCGCGTGCGGTCTCGCTTGCTGACAAGTCCTGTTTCGATGATCGTAATGCGTGACATGGAGCGTCGCGGCACTGCAAGAGCGCGCTCAGAGCTGAGCGCTGGTCTTGCCGAAGTAACATCGCGGCGGCGGCATTCCAAGATCAGCCGTCCCCGCTTTTGGCGGGGACGACCATGCGCACGGCGCTCACGCCGCCGCCTTGTGACGCGCGATCTCGGCCTTGTAGAGCTCGAACTCCTCCGCAAGCGCCTTCGCGATGCTCGGCCGTGTGCGCAGCCGCTCGTAATAGGCCTTCACGGCCGGCCATTTCGCAAGCTCCACCGGCGGCGTCGCCATGGTCCAGTTGATGACGGTGACGAGATAGGCATCCGCCACGCTGAAATGGTCGAGCAGGTATTCGCGGCCTTTCAGATAATTCTCGAGGTAGTCGAGCCGCGACAGGTTCTTCTCCAGCACGTAGCTCTTCACTTCCGGTCCCGCCTTCTTGTCCAGGAGCGGAACGAACAAACCCTTGTGCAGCTCTGTCCCGATGAAGCAAAGCCATTGGTGCAGCCGGCTGCGCTCGATGGCGGAAGTGGTGCCGAGACCGGCCTTGGGGAAGCGGTCAGCAACATATTGCAGGATCGCCGCGTTCTCCGTCAGCACGGTGCCGTTGTCAGTGCGCAGCGTCGGCACCAGGCCAAGCGGGTTCACGTGTCGGAAATCCGAGCCGTCGTTCCGCACCACCTTGGTCTTGGGATCAACCTCGAGATAGTTCGCGGCTTCGCCGGCCTCGTAGAATGCGATTCGGGTCGCCATCGAGCAGGCGAGCGGCGAGAAATAAAGGTCCATCGGGGTGCCTCCTAAAGCAGTTGCCCACGCAAAGTGAGCCGGGATTGATTTTTATACTGTCTCGCATAATATATCGACGGTCAAGGAATTATTTGCGAAATGGTACAAAAAAGTAAGAGAGCCGGTCCGCCGGAAGCCGCGGCACCCAAGATCGAGCCTGTGGCGCCCAAGCGCCGGGGCCGGCCGCGCGCCTATCAGCCCGATGTCGCGCTAGGCAAGGCGCTCGACCTGTTCCGCAAGGACGGCTTTGCGGCGACCTCACTCGATGACCTCAGCGCTGCGACCGGCATGAACCGGCCGAGCCTCTATGGCGCCTTCGGCGACAAGCGCGAGCTCTACATCAAGAGCTACCAGCGCTACCGCGATGACGCGCGCACCCGGATGATCAATCTGTTCCGCGACGAAATCCCGATCCGTAAACGGCTGGAACGCATCTACGCGGCCGCGCTCGATATCTATCTTGGTGGCGAAAGCCCCCGCGGCTGCTTCACCGTGATGACAGCGGCATCCGAAGCGGTGTTTGATCCAGAGATCCGCGCGATGGTGCTGGACGGTTTTGGCGAGCTCGACAAGGCCTTTGCGTCCTGCTTCCGAAAGGCCAGGGAGACAGGCGAGCTTGCCGAGAGCGCCGACCCGATTGTGCTGTCGCAACTCGCATCCGCCACCATCCACACCATTGCGATCCGTGCCCGCGCCGGTGTTCCGCGTCGGGAATTGGAAGCGATCGTCAAGGGCGCCATCGACGTGATGTTGCGCGCGGCCTGACGCCGCGGCGGAAAATCTCGACAGGGTAACCGTCAGACCGTACGCCACCTCTTGTCGCTTGCGTCCCGTCCAATAATGTGGTCGCCACAGGCTTGTGGTGGCTACACGAGACGGGACCAGGATCCAATGAATCCATCGGAACGGATTGACCGGATGATTGCAGAGCTTGCGGATTGGCGTGGCAAGACCATTGCCGGCATCCGCAAGCTCATCCTTGAGACCGACGGCGAGATAATCGAGGAATGGAAGTGGATGGGAACTCCGCTGTGGTCTCGCGACGGAATGATCGCCATCGCCAACGCCCACAAAGGCAAGGTGAAGGTTACGTTTGCCTATGGGGCCCATCTGCCGGATCCCGACAAGCTCTTTAATGCTGGCGAAGGCAACGCCAGACGCGCGATCGACATTCTCGAGGGCGACGAGATCAACGAGCGCGCGCTGAAGAATCTCGTCCGCGCCGCGATTGTTTACAATCACGCCAAGCTAAAGAAGAACGCGCCGAAGAAGACGGCGGCGCCCAAGCGAGCGAAGGCTGCCAGAGCAAAGACGGCATGAAGCGACAGGCGATCGCCCCGGCGGGTCGGGGCAATCGCTTTGCAGCGCCTAATACCCCCGTCCGCGGTCGACGACATTTTCGAGCGGGTCGCCCGCCTCAAAACGTTCGATCTGGCGCGCGACATAGTTGGAGATCTCGTCGGGATCGGTGTCGGCGGCATTGTGCGGCGTCAGCACGACCTTCGGGTGTGTCCAGAACGGGCTCTCCTTTGGCAACGGCTCCTCAGCGAACACATCGAGCGACGCCGCACCCAGCGTGCCGTCGTCGAGGCAGGAGAGGAGATCGGCTTCGTTCTGCAGCCCGCCGCGGCCGGCATTGATCAGAACCGGCGCGCCCATCGGGCTATCGCGATGGAGCTTTGAAAAAACCTGGCGATTGAGGACGTGGCGCGTGCCAGGCGTCAGCGGCAAAAGGCAAACCAGAATATCGGTGCGGCGCAGGAAGGCCTCAAAGCCGGCCTCGCCGTGAAAGCATTCGACGCCCTGAATCGTCCGCGCGCTGCGGCTCCAGCCCGCAACACCAAAGCCGATGCGGGCGAGCACTTCTGCCGCGTTGGCGCCAAGCACCCCCAGCCCCATGATGCCGACCGAGATCGCGCCCGCCGGCCACTGTGATTTCGGCGCCCAGCGCTTTTCGCGCTGCGACTCGCGCAAATAGAGCTCCTGCCGATGATGCATCAGCACATGCAGCACAACATATTCGGCCATGCGGCCGGTGAGGTCGTCGACGGCGACCCGCACCAGCGGCACGTCCGGCAAGGTCTTGTCGGCCATCAAGGCGTCGACGCCCGCGCCGAGATTGAAGATCGCCTTGAGATTTGCAAATCCGGCGAGCTCGCCCGGCGCCGGCTTCCAGACGGCGGCGTAGTGAACCTCGCCAGCCGCCCGTTTCGCTTCGGCCAGCGGCAGCACGCGGCGCTCGCGGCAAACCTCGTCGAATCTCGCTTTCCAGCGTTCCGGCGACCAATTGTCGGTTCCACCGTGGATCAATAGCGCCAGCGCGCCTTTGCTCATGAAATTTGCCCCAAAAGACTCAGCGTGACCTGCACCACAGTGCGGATCGGCGCAAGGGTCCAGTTTGCCGCCACCGAACACGGAGACCCTCCCATGCGCAAGCTGATCCTGATATCTGCCCTGCTTCTGGTTTCGGCGTCCGCCCAGGCCGGCGGGTCCAGCACCGATCCGACTCTTGCCGCCAATGACCCGCCCCCGGCGGCGACCACTGCTACGGCTCAGCCGCTTCCGCCGGTCGCTCACCCGGACGCCGCCAAGCCCGCGGAAACGCCGAAGCCGCAGGTTGCCGATAGCGGCAAACCCCACGCGTCCAGACGACATGTACAGGCCCGCGGCCATGAAAGCGACGAGGCCAAGGCGCGGCGGATCGCCGCCAGATACGGCATCTCCTGGTAATTCGCACGATTTTTGCGGCCGCGGTGATGCCCTTTCGCCGCGGCCGCCCCCCGGAGTTGCGAAAGACGCGCTTGATTGCGCGGAACCTGCGCCAGAAAATTTTCTTACCTGTCGCTGTCGGCAGCGCGCATACTCGTTCGTCTTCGAGATGAACGGGGACCGTAACGCATGCTCTACGCCATCCTTTGCTACCATGACGAGGATTTCGTCGGCTCCTGGACCAAGGAGCAGGACGAAACCGTCATGAAGAGGCTTTCCGCCGTGCAAGAGAAGCTCGCCAAACAGGGCCGGCTCGGTCCGGTCGCGCGGCTATTGCCGACCACTGCAGCGACCACGCTCCGCAAGGACGATCCGCCGTTGGTGCTGGACGGCCCCTATGCCGAGACCAAGGAGCAATTGCTCGGCTTCTACGTGATCGACTGCAAGAATCTGGACGAAGCGCTCGACGTCGCGCGCGATCTCGGCGCCGCCAATCCTGGCGGGGCCTATGAAATTCGCCCGGTCGGCATGTTCTCGCCCGGGAGGGCGCCTGCATGACCACGACCGACACCGCCTGGATCGACGCCGCGCTGACGTCGGCGCGGCCCCAGGCGGTCGGCGCGCTGCTCCGCTATTTCCGCAATCTCGACACCGCGGAAGAAGCGTTCCAGAACGCCTGCCTGCGCGCGCTGAAGACCTGGCCGCAAAACGGCCCGCCCCGCGATGCCGCCGCCTGGCTGATCATGGTCGGGCGCAATGTCGCGATCGACGAGGTGCGGCGCCATCGCAAGCAGCAGCCGCTGCCCGAGGACGACCAGGCGATCTCCGATCTCGACGATGCCGAGGAAGAGATCGCCGAGCGGCTCGACGGCTCGCATTACCGCGACGATATCCTGAGGCTCCTGTTCATCTGCTGCCATCCGGATTTGCCGGCGACGCAGCAGATTGCGCTGGCGCTGCGCATCGTCTCGGGGCTTACGGTGAAGCAGATCGCGCGCGCCTTTCTCGTTTCCGAAGCCACGATGGAGCAGCGCATCACGCGCGCGAAGGCCCGCGTCGCGGAGGCCAATGTGCCGTTCGAAACGCCGGGTGCAATCGAGCGCTCCGAGCGGCTGATTGCGGTGGCCGCCATGATCTACCTGATCTTCAACGAGGGCTATTCGGCAAGCGGCGATACCGCCGAAATCCGAAAGCCGCTGTGTGAGGAGGCGATCCGGCTGGCGCGGCTGCTCTTGCGGCTGTTCCAGAGCGAGCCGGAGATCATGGGACTGACCGCGCTCCTGTTGTTGCAGTACGCGCGCACCGATGCACGATTCGCCGCGGATGGTTCGCTCATTCTGCTGGAGGACCAGGACCGGTCGCGCTGGAATCAGAAGCTGATTGTCGAGGGGCTCGCGCTGATCGACAAGGCTGTGCGCCATCGCAAGAGCGGGCCCTATCAAATCCAGGCCGCGATCGCGGCCCTGCATTCCCGCGCGGAAAAGCCGGAAGATACCGACTGGAGGCAGATCGACCTGCTCTACGGCGCGCTCGAAGTCATGCAGCCCTCGCCGGTGGTGACGCTCAACCGCGCGGTCGCGGTCTCCAAGGTGAAGGGCGCCGAGGCGGCGCTGGAGATGATCGAGCCCCTGGCGTCGCGGCTCTCGAATTACTTTCATTTTTTCGGCGTGCGCGGCGCCTTCCTGCTGCAGCTCGGCCGCAATGAGGAAGCCCGCGTCGCCTTCGACCGCGCCATCGCGCTCGCCAATACCTCGGCCGAGGCCGCCCACATCCGCATGCATCTCGATCGCCTGATGCGCGACAGCAAGCAGCGCGATGCGAAAGCGGGGAAGTAACTCCAACCTACGACCTCGTCATGGCCGGGCTTGACCCGCCTGCGGGGCCGAAGCCCCTTCGGCGCGGCGAAGGCCCGCCATCCATCACCTAGCAATGACTTTGCTTGTCCTGATGGATGGCCGGGTCAAGCCCACGGCTGTCCGGTTTAGCTTTGGCATAGGCTGAGGCTCATCTGTCGCTGATCTTTGATGATTGGCGGAGGCGGATCGAGGAGGCGATCGATCCGCCGTCGCTGCATGAGGTTTTGAGCGACCAG